>BNJS01001514.1_pt1 | contig 92437 bp, 96 predicted proteins | sample 8540461 | NCBI WGS metagenome assembly BNJS01 (sample SAMD00202454, study PRJDB9452) | human saliva metagenome | isolation source: human saliva | place: Japan | reverse complement strand
GCAATGGTTCCGCAACGCTTTTGGCACCTCGACCGCCGCGCAGGAAGGCGCTTGGGAGATGTCAGCAAGGGCGAAAACGCGCTTATTATCGCCCCCACGGGCTCCGGCAAAACCCTTGCCGCTTTTCTGTGGGCGCTCGATGCACTCTACCGCGACAAAAGCACAGAACCGGACCAGCGCGAGCTTACGGCATCGGCTCAGGGGCGGAAAAACGGGGGCGCTCGGGAAACGCAAAAGACTAAGAAACAGCGTGCGGGCGGTACGCGCATCCTGTATGTTTCGCCCTGAAAGCTCAGGGCGGATGTGGGAGCGCAACCTGCGCGCGCCGCTTGCAGGGGATTGCGCATACGGCGAAGGAATCCGGGCGAACCCCACCCGATATCACCGTGGGTATTCGGAGCGGTGACACTCCGGCGCGTGAGAGGCGGCAGCTGATCAGCAACCCGCCCGATATTCTGCTGACCACCCCCGAATCGCTCTACCTTATGCTGACCTCTGCGGCACGTTCGACACTCACCGGCGTGACAACTGTGATTGTGGACCGTGCACGCCCTGGCGGGAACTAAGCGCGGGGCGCATCTGGCGGTGTCCTCGAGAAGGCTCTGATCAGCTGGTGGAGCGGCCGGTGCAGCGCATCGGGCTGTCGGCAACCGTGAACCCGCCCGAGCCGTCGCCACATTTTTGGGCAGGGGTGCACCGGTGACAATCGTGGCGCGGCAGGTGCCCAAACGTTGGGATCTGCGGCTCTCGGTACCCGTGCCGGATATGGCGGCGCTCGGCGGGGCAAACGATTACGGGCAGGGCAGCTATGCCCCCGGGGAGCAGCGGGCACCGCGCGGGCAGGATTCGCCCAGTCCAGCCCCGAACGCCCCGGATTTACAGGTTCAGGCAGCCGATGATGCGCCACCCTATACTCTTTGCGGATGCTATTGGCACCTTCCCCGGTGAAGAAGGATTATCTCTTGAGTTACCAAACAGCTCTGCCGAACAAGATGGTGCCGCGAGCGCGGCAGCGAGTGCCGAGGCACGGAAGCCGGGCGGTGAGGGCGAGCGCGCATCCGGGTATCGTGCCTCGATTTGGCCTTATGTTCAGGAACGCATCGTGGACGATATCGAGAATAATCGTTCTACGATCGTGTTCGTGAACTCGCGTGGGCTCGCCGAAAAACTTACCGCGGCTCTCAACGATATTCATGTGCGACGCGAGCTCTCACGGCGCGAGCTTGCGGGTGAGCCCCTGCCTGACATTGGTGAGGAGCCAGACATTGCGCCGTTGGCGCGGGCGCATCACGGTTCGGTGGCGAAGGATCAGCGCGTGCTTATCGAAGAGTCCCTCAAGAATGGTTCGCTGCGGTGTGTGGTCGCCACAAGTTCCCTGGAGCTCGGCATCGATATGGGGCATGTGGATGCGGTTATTCAGGTGGCGTCTCCGCCGTCGGTGGCTTCCGGTCTGCAGCGGGTGGGCCGTGCCAGGGCACCGCGTGGGCGAGGTTTCGCGCGGGCTTTTTATCCGAAGCATCGCGGGGATTTGTTGGGCTCTGCCGTGGCTCTGTCCGGTATGCTCGCCGGGTCTTTAGAACCGCTTACCGTTCCCGCAAACCCGCTGGATGTGCTTGCCCAGCAGACCGTTGCCGCCTGTGCCCTGGGGCCTATTGGGGTGGATGCCTGGTACGAGGCGTTGCGCCGCACCGCCCTTTCGCGAACCTTTCGCGCGCGCTCTTTGACAGTACTTTAGAGATGCTGGCGGGCAGGTACCCTTCCGATGAGTTTGCGGAGCTTCGCCCGCGTATTATTTGGGATCGCACCGCCACCGCTGATGCGCCAAGCGGCACGATTGAGGGGCGGCCCGGTGCGCAGCGGCTTTGCCGTGACTTCGGGCGGGACGATTCCCGATCGTGGGCTTTTTCCCTGTCTACCTGGCCGGTTCTGAGGATTCCAAGGCGCCTAAACGGGTGGGCGAACTGGACGAGGAGATGGTCTATGAATCGCGGGCGGGCGATGTGATCGCCTTTGGGTGCGAGCAGTTGGCGCATCGAGGACATTTCGCACGATGCGGTGCGCGTGAGCCCCGCACCCGGCGAGCCTTCGCGTCTGCCGTTTTGGCATGGTGAGCGGGTGGGCCGCCCGGTGGCGTTGGGCCGTCGTCTGGGACAGTTTACCCGCGAGTTAGCGAAGTCTGCGGGCGCTGAGTCCGAAGCGAAGGGCGCCTCAGCGACGGCTGCGATACGCGCCGAGCTGACCCGGTTAGGGGCTGGATTCTTGGGCGAGCGATAATCTGCTCGCTTATATTCGGGAACAGCGCGAGGCTACCGGTGTGGTCCCCACCGATACGCGGTTTGTGGTGGAGCGTTGCCGCGATGAACTGGGAGATTGGCGTGTTATTTTTGCATTCGCCGTACGGGTATCCGGTGCATGCGCCTTGGGCTGTGGCGGTGGGCGCCCGCGTGCAGGAACAGGTACGGTATTGATGCCAGCGCGCTTGCGGCAGATGATGGTATGTGCTGCGTATTCCCGCGGTGGAAGATACTCCGCCGGGTGCTGAGCTTTTCTCTTCGAGCCCGATGAGCTAGAGGAGATTGTCAAGGATCGTGTGGGCGAATCGGCGCTTTTTGCGTCTCGTTTTTCGAGAGGCGCCGCCCGTGCCCTGCTTCTGCCGCGCCGCGATCCGGGCAGGCGCACTCCCCTATGGCAGCAGCGCCAGCGTTCGGCGCAGCTGTTGGATGTTGCGCGCAAATACCCCGAGTTCCCGATTCTGCTGGAAACCGCCCGCGAATGCTTGCAGGATGTATATGATGTTCCTGCGCTTCTTCAGCTGCATCGGGATATTGCCGCGCGGCGCATCAGCCTGTCGCAGGTGCAGACCGAGGGGCCTTCACCTTTTGCCCGCACCATGCTTTTTGAGTACGTGGCGGAGCATATTTACGATACGGATGCGCCCGCCGCCGAACGCCGCGCTGCCGCCTTGGCACTGGATCCGGCGCTTTTGGCGGAGCTGCGGGTACCGCTCAGCTGCGCGATCTGCTGGATCCGCAGGTGATTCTTGAGGTTCAGGAGCGTCTTCAGCGCACCGGGGCGAAGTATCGGGCACGCGGGGTTGAGGGCGTGGCGGATCTTCTGCGCCAGCTCGGTCCGCTCACGGCAAATGAGCTGGCGCTGCGGCTGCGCGGGAACGAGGGATCCGGGGTTGAGGCCGCGCACGAGGTCTCTTGGAGCACCCCAAAAGGCAGCGAAAGTCGATCTAAAAAGGCTGATATTTCACATGAAACCGGGGATTCAGCCGAAAATACCGATGAGGGTCTGCCGGAAGAAGGCCTTGAAACTACCCCGCACGCCACCGCCGAAGAGGCACGCGAGCTGGCGGAAGAGCTGGTCGCATCCCGCAGAGCGTTCGTTATTAATCCGCGCTCGAACACAGCGGACAGCACGGAACCGATCTATGCCGCAGTGGAAGACGCCGCCCGGCTGCGCGACGGGTTAGGGTTGCCACTTCCAGTCGGGCTTGCCGAAGCGTACCTCACACCGGTCGCCGCGCCGCTTGAAGACCTAATCTCGCGGTATGCGCGCACGCACATCCCTTTACCGCAGCCGAGGCGAGCGCCCATTTCAGCCGCATCACGCCGACGGGTTCGGGTGCTATTCTGCCGGTTTTACGCGCTTTAGAGACGCAGAATCGACTGTTCTCGGGCGAATACCTGCCCGAGGAACTGCGTGTATCTCGCGCGGAGACAGCCGATACGATACCGCCCTCCCCCGCGCCCACGGCAAGCCTGGAATGGGTGGATGCCGAGGTGCTTCGCCTGCTTCGTGCCCGGTCTTTGGCGGCGCTGCGCCGCGAGATTGAGCCGGTACCGCAGCGTGCCTATGGCGCGTTCCTACCCGCTTGGCAGGGAGTGCGCACGCAGACGGTCAGGTTTCGCGCAGGCTCGCAGAAACCACCGAGTACGGTGCCTATTACGAGCCCGAACGCACGGTTCAGGTTCTTGCCGAAAACAGTGGTGCGTCCGCTGATACTCTGGAGGGTCGCGAGGGCTTGCTGACGGTCATTGATCAGCTGGCCGGGGTGCGTGTGCCCGCCTCCGCTTTGGAGACCCTCGTCTTGCCAGCCCGGGTGCGTGATTATTCGCCGCAGCTCTTAGATAGTCTGTTGGCCAGCGGAGAGGTACTTTGGCGCGGTGAAGGCGAAATCTCCGGCAATGACGGCTGGGTGAGCCTGCATCTTACCGAATCCGCCGAACTGACCCTGCCCGATTCTTCCCGCACGCAGGCCTTGGATGAGCTGGGTCCGGTGGAACACGCCGTCTTTGAGGCGCTTTCCGGTGGTGGGCTGTTCTTTATGCCGCTTCGTGAGCGCGTGAACGACATCTTGGTCTCTCGCGCCGCCTCGGGCGAGGTTGTGCACCTTCCGGAGGCTTCGGAGGTGTCTGCCGCACTGTGGCGCCTGGTGTGGGCGGGGTTGGTCACAAATGATACTTTCGCCCCGGTACGTGCCATGCTGGCGGGCGGGTCGAGTGCGCATCCGGTGCGGCCCGCCGCTCCCCTAGCGCGCCCGGTGCGCAGGCGCGGTGCCGCACGACTGTCGGCGGCGCGTACTTCTGCGGGGGCTTATCCGCGCAGGTATGGCGGCTGAGCGGCACTCGTGCCAGCTCTTCTGATCCGCAGGTTTCGGCTCCGGGATTCCGGGCGTTTCAGTCATATTAGCCTTCCCAGAGCCGCCCTCATACTGGGGGCACCGAGTCTTCGCAGGAAGCGGATGCGACCGTTACCGCCTATGCGCGCGCGGAACTTCTCTTAGACAGGTACGGTGTGCTCACCCGCGGCGCGCTCGCCTCTGAGGATGTGCCCGGCGGCTTTGCGGCCCTGTACCGCGTCTATGCGGCTGCCGAGGAACGTGCCCTGGTGCGGCGCGGATACTTTATCGAGGGGCTGGGTGCGGCTCAGTTTGCCTCCCCGGCAACGGTGGATGCGGTGCGTTCCTACACTAATATTGGCGCTGATAATCCGCAGAATACCGGGGCAAAACGAATAAAAACCGAGGAAGTATTCGGTGTATTTGAGGGTGTTCTGTTGGCGGCTACAGACCCGGCGAATCCCTATGGTGCGGCACTCACATGGCCTTCCGTCCCCAGCTTGCTCCCGGCCTCTTCTGCACCCTGCGGTACGGAAGAGGCTGCGCGAGAAAGCGCAGAGACCGCTCGGTCCGTGCGGCATCGTCCGGGGCGTAAGGCGGGTGCCTGCCTCATCCTGCTCGATGGTGAAGCGGTCCTCTATCTGGAACGCGGCGGCAAAACCCTGCTGTCTTTTACGGCCGACCCGCTCAAACTTGAGGCGGCAGCCCCGTTACTGGCGCGCATCGTGCAAGCGGGTATCGCTGAGAAAATCGTGGTGGAAAAACTCAACGATTGTGATATTCTAGCGACCCCGGAACCGCCGACTCATCGGGGAGCCTCCAAGGCCGATTCTAACCGGCTGCCCGAGCATCCGGTGGTGGCGTTACGGCGCGCACTGCTTGCACAGGGCTTTTACACAACCCCGCGCGGTCTGCGGATGCGCCGCTCCCCCTAAATGTATCCTCAAACTACACGACTCCAGCCGGGAGTCTTCTCGCTTTGGTATGCCGCGCATCGCCGGATAAATTTCCCCTGAATTAGTACCGTCGCATAATATCCCTAACGAGGGAAGGCTTAACCAGTGAATAGGGGTGGGTTCATTGCAGCGGATATATGCAAGCTGTAGGGTGGCTTTATGCTCCCGCCAGAATCACAACAGGTAACCGCAGACCCGAATACCAACACCGTTTTTATGGTGTGGAAATTTAAGAACGATATTTCTCAGCAAGCATTGATTGAGGGTTTTCAGAGCCTCTGCGCACTAGTCATTAACGTAAACCACACCGCTGCCAACCGGTATTCTCCCGAAAAGGCGAGCTTGGTGATGGGTATCAGCCACAGCGCCTGGTTGACGCTAGATCTGCCGAAGCCACTACCGAAAGAGCTTGTGGAGTTTCAGCCGATTCAGGGAGCTAAGCATACCGCAGTTTCAACTCCGGGAGATCTGCATTTTCATGTGCGGGCAACCCACCGCAGCGTTGCCTACGATATTGCCGCAATCATCACCGATGCTCTGCGTGATATTGCCGAAACTATTGTAGAAGTGCACGGTTTCCGCTACTGGGATGGGCGTGCCATCATCGGTTTTGTGGACGGTACGGAAAATCCGCATACTCCCGCATCCCGTGAATACTTTGGCGTGGTCGGTGACGAAGACCCAGAGTATCGAGGCGGCAGCTACCAGTTTGTGCAGAAGTATATTCACGATATGACGGCGTGGAATAATCTGCCCGTATCCGAGCAGGAGAAAGTCATCGGGCGCACCAAGCAGGACGATATTGAGATGCCCGACGACGTTAAACCCAGCAACTCGCATTCCGCGCTGTCTAATGTTGGCGATGATTTCAAGGTTATTCGCGATAATATGCCCTTCGGTACCGTGGGTAACAACGAAATGGGCACCTACTTCAACTGTTATGCCAGCACATTCTCAACCGTGGAGAAGATGCTCAAAAATATGTTTATCGGTGTTCCAGAAGGCAACTACGATAGGCTTTTAGATTTCAGCACCGCCACAACCGGAACGCTTTTCTTCGTACCGACCATGGATATGCTGGGGGATTTTTCGGGTTAAGACATGCCTCAAACACGGCGGATACCCCGCGCGGTCTGCGGATGCGCCGCTCCCTCTAAAATACTGGGGTGCCTAAGCATCTGGAGAACCCTGTATTTGGACGCTTTAACGCAGAAACCCGCATCGAGGGAACCGAAATATTTTCGGCAGCTCCCGATGTGGGGTCTCGTAGAGAGGCTCTAGTAGCCGCCTCCGGTGAGGTTATCGGCGGCGCCCATGCACAGTTCGATAGCTTCTTCGGTGCGCATGGCTCGTGCACCCGCCGAGACACGCCCGCGTGCCTTCCCTTGCACCACGTGCCGGGCGAAGTAATCGACGAGGTGCATCCAGCCGCCAAGTATCATGCGGGTGCGGTCGTTCACGGGCATGCCGGTGCGGTGCAGCATCCATTTCGAGGTACTCATCCGGGGTGTCGGGAACGTCGCTGGTAGCTTCGGTGCTGCGCCCGGCCGCACGGTCAAAAGTAGACGTGTAACGCCGTGTGCAGCGCCTCCTGCGGGTCTTCGTGATGCTCACTGAGGGTTTCCAGAACTGCCCGGGCTTCACGGCGAGTCACAGCAGCAGCCAGGGACTCCTTGCCGGGGAAGTAATGGTACAGCAGGGGCACGGGTAATCCCGGCTTCCTTGGCGATGTCGAGCATGGAGGCACCTACCACTCCGCGCCGGGCAAAATGTGCGGCGGCAACATTAATAATCTGCTCTTCGCGGGCGGCGGGGGTCAGCCGCGTACGGTGCGGCACAGGAAGCTTCCTCGTCTTATTTTTTTAGTGTGGTTGGGTGCGTCTTGACTCATTTCGGCTTCGTTGCGTATATAGTGTTCCATCATTGCCCCTTATATGTTCGATTGCTCGAACCCTCTTTTTTCAATCCTACCGCTTCACCCTGAACGGCTGTGGGTTTTCAGAAAATATGACGCCCAAACGGGCAACGGGTAGCCATATTTAACGCCTCAAAAACTATAGAAAAAAATCTATACTGTATAAACTACAGCTTTAATTAGACAGATAAAGTGGGATATTTCGGGGAAATATTACGCCAACAGGGGGCCGCCGGTAGAATCGGCGTATGCCCAGACGAGCCACACGAGACACTAAAACCCCGCCGCTGCCCCAGCGGGCGGGTATTGACCCGGTAGCGTTTACCCTCCCCAATGACCCGGGGGCCGCGCTTGACATCGCGGGGTCAGCGCACCCCAATCAGCCAGTGAGAACTGTCGCAGATTTTTTTAGTGGCCCGGTTCTACCCGCATAACCCACGAGTTATTACGGACCGTCTTGAGCGCGGAGAGATCCGTACCGATAACGGGCGTATTCTCACCGGCGATTCACCGTACGTTCCCGGGCTCACCATCTGGTACTACCGGGAACTGCCCGAGGAGCCTCAGCTCCCCGATGACCTGCCGGTACTCTACGAAGATGAACATGTGCTGGCGGTCGATAAACCGCATTTTCTGCCCACCACCCCGCGCGGGGCGTTCGTGGCCCAGACGGCCCTCACCAAGCTGCGGGTACGCGAGGGAAACCCGCTGCTGGTGCCGGTTCACCGGCTGGACCGGGCGACGGCGGGGTGCTGCTCTTCGCCAAAACGGTTCCGGCGCGGGGATTATTTCAGACCATGTTTGCCCGCCGCGAGGTCTTCAAAGAATATCTGGCGGTGGCCCGCCCCATACCCGACCCTCAGGTGCGTGCCGCAGCATTATCGGATGAGCTGACGGTGCGCACCCGCATTGAGAAAATACGGGGTGAACTGCAGGTGCGGCAGTGGGATCAGCCATCGTGTGAGCGGGAACTATTGAACCCCAACGCCACCACCGGGGTGCGCATCCTCACAGTTTTCGATGCGCCCGGCCCGCACCATACAGCCGATACACCTCGGCACACCGGCGCAATCGCGCACCCGGCACCAGGCTGCCCCTGTCACAGGTGGGCAGCTGGCACTGTACCGGTTACGGCCCGCACACCGGTAAAACCCACCAGCTGCGTGCCCACCTGCACCTGCTGGGGGCGCCCATTGCAGGGGATGTGCTCTACCCGAAGGTGCTGCCGCCAGCCGATGCCCCAGCGCTGCCGCTTCAGCTAGTGGCGCATCGGCTGGAGTTTGAGCACCCGTCACGGGCGAGCAGGTGCGGTTACGCAGTATGCGGAAGCTGGCTCTTCTACCGTCATAATCCACCATAAATTCAGCCCTGAGGGCCATAAGCCTGCACGTGAAGGCGAACATTTCCCACAAGATGGGATAATGTCAAAGGTAAATAAGGGTAAAGTATAGATGAGTAAAAACTGTCTCGGCCCCCAGGGAAAGGCATTTATGGAATCCACTCACACATCGCAGGCGCCCACCCACACCGCAGCCGACTACGCCCAGCGTGCGGCTGATCGTGCCCGGTTAGCCGCGGATTCGGTGCTTCACCAATTTGCGCACCGTCCCTTGGGCGTGCCGGAACGCTTCTTGGTTCCGTGCAGGGTGCCCGAAACCCGGCCCCTCAGCAAACGGCTTTAAAGGCTGGCACTACTGGTGGCAGGCGCATTTTTGGAGTGCGTGGTAGACGCCGGGGAACGCGAGCTGCACGCCGGTAACCGGCTGGGTGCCTCAGAATGGCTTTTGCGCGCCCGCGCGCTGGTGCGCGGCATTAACGCCCGAAACCTGGGCACATTCGTGAACGGCTTCTACGACGATATGGCATGGCTGGCGTTGGCCGCCGGTCGCATGAATGAGCTGTCCCGCGCCATGAACGGCGGTGAAGGTGATACCGGTGCGCAGGACGCCGGGAACGTTCTGTTCCCGCAGCTGCGTTCCGGCATGTCACCCTACGGTGGGGTGAGCTGGTCAAAGCAGAAACGGGTTTCATTAACACCCCGGCGACGGCCCCCCACCGCCTTGGCGTTTTCGCCCGCGCCGGTGACGTTGCCGACGCCTCCGCCCTGGTGACCTGGCTCAATAACACCCTGTGGGATGCGGAGCGTTCGCTCTACATCGACGGGGTGAACGTGCGCACCGGCAAGGTCCGTGATGTGGTCGGTGCCCGCGACATCGACTTGGATTACGAGCAGAATATTTACACGTACAACCAGGGGACGGCTCTGGCCGCGCTGCTGGCGGTCGCAGAACGCAGCCCCGAGCAGGCACACTCCTGGTGCGCCGTGCCGAGCAGCTGATTGTGGGGTATTGTGACCCACCTGAGCGAGGAGTTCGTGTTCAGCGACGGCCAGCGCGGGCGTGTGCTCGCATCCGGCGGGGACGGCGACGGTGCGTTGTTTACCGGCATCCTGGTGCGGTACTTGGCACAGGCGGCACAGTGCGAGCTGCTGAGCAAGGATGCACGCCTGCTGGCGGCCTCGCTGGTGCACGGCAGCGCCCGCGCAGTGTGGGAAGGGCGCCGCGAGTTCGACCCCGAGCTGCCGCTGAGCGAACCGGGTGTGAACACCAGCGAAATCCGTGGTGACGCGGTGGCGGTGTTCTCCCCCAAGTTCACGGAGCAGGCGCACACGGTACTGCCGGCGGGCACCCCCGTGGAGCTCTCCGGGCAGCTGCAGGCGTGGATGGTGCTAGAGGCATCAGCCCTGCTAACGCGCGTATCCTAGACGGTGCGCCCCCAGGGCGGGCGCGCTAATGTCACCAAAATTACCGTTTTTATTCTTTGTGCGGGTTCTTCGCGCGGTATTTCCGCGCGCCAGTGCCCGGCGGCGAGCACCCCTCCCACGGTGGAAAGGCACACATGAGCAGCAGCAATAGCGAGTTTCCCAACCCCGGTTTCGGGTTCACCGTCACCAGCCGTCTTGCCGAGACCGCGTCCCCGTCTGCTAAGCGTGTGGAGGCTAACGGCGGGCAGTTTTTGGGGCGCACGGGTGTGATTCGCACCCCGCACGGCGATATTGAGACTCCCGCCTTTACGCCCGTGGGTACGAAGGCGACCGTCAAGGCGGTGCTTCCCGAAGCGATGAAGGAGCTCGGGGCGCAGGCGCTTTTGGCGAACGCCTACCATCTGTATCTGCAGCCCGGCCCCGAGATTCTGGATGCCGCTGGCGGGCTGGGGCGGTTTATGAACTGGGACGGGCCAACCTTCACCGACTCCGGCGGGTTCCAGGTGATGAGCCTGGGGTTCGGGGTTCAAAAAGGTGATTGACATGGGAACCGTTGCCGATGCGAAGGGTGCCGATGGGCGCCCGATTGGCGACGACGATGTGGCTCACGGCAAAGAGCGCCTGGCGCATATTGATGATGACGGCGTGAATTTTTAAAGTCCCATATTAACGGGTCTATTCACCGTTTCACCCCCGAAGTTTCAATGCAGGTGCAGCATCAGATCGGGGCAGATATCATGTTTGCCTTCGACGAGCTGACAACTCTGTACAATTCCCGCGGGTACCAGGAAGAGGCGCTGGAACGCACCCGCCTGTGGGCGCTGCGCTGCATTGCCGAGCATGAACGGCTCACGGATGAGCGCACGGGCAAACCCTACCAGGCGCTTTTTGGGGGTGATTCAGGGTGCGCAGTATGAGGATTTACGCCGCAAAGCCTGCCGTGATTTAGGGTGCCATGCCGTTCGACGGGTTCGGTATCGGCGGCGCCCTCGAAAAGGAGAACCTGGGCACCATTGTGCGCTGGTGCGCCGAAGAACTCCCGGAGGCTAAGCCCCGCCACCTGCTGGGTATTTCGGAACCGGACGATATTTTTGTGGGGCTGGAAAACGGTGTGGACACCTTCGACTGCGTCTCACCCACCCGCGTGGCGCGTAACGCGGCGCTCTACCCCCACCGGGCGTTTTTAACGTGACGAATGCCCGGTTCAAGGCAGATTTCTCGCCCATCTATGAGGGGTGCGACTGCTACACGTGCACACACTATACGCGCGCTTATCTGCGGCACCTATTTAAGGCGGATGAGCGGCTGGCGGCGACCCTCGCCTCCATTCATAATGAGCGGTTTATCGTGCGCATGGTCGATGATGCACGCACCGCGATCGCCGACGGCACCTACTTTGAGTACCGTGACGAATTCCTCGGTAACTATTACTCTGGGAAGAAACCATAGCTACGAAAGGCCTACTGTGAGTGTTGCGAGGGTACCTGATGAAGAGCTGCTCGTGTTTGACCACGAGATCGCGGCGGACCCCAAACGGGTGTTTACCGCCTACCTTGACCCCTCACAGCTACACCGCTGGTACGGTCCGGCGGGGTGGCGGGCACAGACGGACGACCTTGTTGTGGAGTCCGTAGTGGGCGGTATTCAGCGGGTGCGGATGGTGAACGATTTCGACCCGGGGGCCACCTGCGTGCTGCAGAGCAGGTTCCTGGCTATTGAGCCGTATCACGAGCTGGAGTACGCCGAGCAGCTGCCGAACCACCTGGGTGAGCCCAGCGACATTCTGGTGTATTCCCGGTTCCGTTTTCACCCCGAGACGGTGATTACTCCCGAGGGTGTGGGTGAGGGCACGCGCATCACCGTGGAGATCGGCCCCATGCCCCCCGAATGTTCACGAGGAGGTACGCACCAGCTGGCGTTCCACCTTCGCCCGGCTGGATGCGCTGCTCACCGAACACGACGACCCTGAACAAGAAGATGCCAGCCCCGAACAAACGGATGACGGCCCCGGCCAGGCATCGGATCCTCGCTAGGGGCAAGCTGCACACCGCCTCATTCTTGGCCCTATGTGGCGCGGGGTGCCGCACACCCCCTATACTAAAAGTAACTCCAGTCACCCTCGAATTGGATAGGATCATGATTATTCAGCGCCGCTGCTACGAAAACGACCGCTAATACCCACGGCACACGCACACCCGCGAACACTGACGACGCGGGTTCTACACGTATGCCGTCAACACCCCACAGGTATAAGCACTCGATGTTTTCAAGGAACAAACACATGAACCCCAATACACCCGCCAGCGCGCCCAAAAACCCGTTACGGGCCAACACAGCATTTCAGCGCACCGCTGCGGCCCTCGCCCTCAACCAGCTCTCAGACGCAATGTCTCTCATCACGATCACCTTCATGGTGATAGCGATGAATGGCTCCCCCGAGCTCGCCTCCCTGGTGCTTTTCTGCTGCAGCTTCACCGCAATCACCGCCGGTATTATGTCCGGCACCATCGTAGACCGTATGACCCCGCGGCGGGCACTCATCCTCTCATGCGCCACCCAAACACTGGGTTGGGTGGGCGTGCTTGCCCTCAGCATGAGCGGGTCCCACTCTATAGTGGCGCTAACACTTATTCTGGTGCTGCTGACCGCCGCATCCCAGCTGGATTACCCCAGCGAGCAGAAAATCATTGCCGCGACCGTTCCCGTCACGGATCTTGGGCGCGCCTCAGCCATAGGGCAAGCACGCGAATCAGCCGCCAGCCTATTCGGGGCACCAATCGCAGGATTTATCGCGGGGATATCACTTCACCTGCTGCTCGCGGCACAGGGCTGCTCAACCTGGTGGCCCTCGCCGTGGTTCCCAGCCGCAGAAGCATCGACCAGTACCGGAAGACGAAAAACAACAGCGACGACCCCGCGCCCGGCGGCAGCACCGTATCGGCCACCGACAGCGCGGCACCTGAGACGACCTCCGGGATACTCGCGGACTTCAAAGACGGGTGGCGGCGAGTACTCGCCGACAAAACCCTACTGGCAATAGCCGCCGTGACCGGAATAGCAAATTTTGCGACCACCGGTATTCCGCTCACCCTCATCTACTACTACCAGTCGGCTGGCTTCTCAGCACTGTGGGTGGGGGTACTCATGGGCGCCTTCGGGGCGGGAGTACTTACCGGCTCCACCCTGGTAGGTTTTCTCACCGACCGGCTGGCGCTGAGCACCCTGGGGATATGCGCCGTAGGTACGATCGCGGCAGGGCAGCTCGCCGCAGTATTCATACACCCCACATTCTGGGCGACAGCCGTTGTGTTCGCGCTCGCCGGGGTGCCACTACCGGCGTTTAACGCCAGCATTATGGCCTACGTGAACGCCACCACCGACGAGGCCGCAATAGGCAGGGTACACTCGGCGCTGGGCGTGCCCGTCATGGCGCTAATGCCCGCAGCGACACTCGCCGCCGGGGTGCTTTTCGGTGCCTGGGGTGCTGGCACCACCCTACTGTTCTTCGCCGTATTCATGATGCTTTCGCTGGTGCTTATGCTCGTACAGCCGGGCCTGCGCACCCTGCCCAAACTCTCCGAACTGGAAGACGTGAACTCATAGTCCGCGCCCCTCACCGGCAGAAAAAAGGGGGAACACATCGCAGCCAACACAAAGGCGCTTTAGCGGCAGATAACGGTTTCGGGCCGTTGCCTGCCGCTAAAGCGCCTTGAGAAGGAACCAGCAGTAAATAGCTGCGGCTACTGGGCTGCGGCACCAGCAGCCGACTCAGAAGCCGCCGCGGTGCTCGGGGATGCGCCAGGCTGCGCAGGGGCAGTACCGCCGCCCTGCTGCTGGGAGGCTGGGTTGCTCAGCTGTGCAGTAAACTTCACACCCCCATTAGCCGCCGTGCATTCGGCAGAGCTGGACTGCTCATTCCACGAACACTGGGCATCCTGAATGCTCTGGCTGGCACGCGAAGCCGCCGAGGTATTCACGTACTCTGCATCACCGTCAGCGCGCGGTCACACACCACCGCACCGTTCTGTACGGTAACGACCGCACTGCCATTCTGCGCCTGAATATTGCCGCAGCTCTCGCCTGCACGGGCTATTCTCTCGGTGGGAGCCTGGGGGTTCTTGGGGTTATTGTTGGCACCGCCCTGCCCGGAGCCTGTGGCGGCGCTGGCGCTTTCGCCAGCCGCTGCGGCTGTGGGTGCCCCTGCGGCAGCCGAGCTGGTGGTGATAGTGCCCCAGGTGGGTTCGTCAGATACCGTGGCGGGGGCGGTACCAACCGTGGGCTCCTGCGCGGCGGTACTCACCCGCGGGGATGCGCTCGCCACAGAAGCACTCGCGGAAGCGCTGGCGCTTGCACTGCTTGAGGCGGCCGATGAGCTGGGGCTTTCCTGCGCTTTCTGATCTCCTGACGAGCATGCTGTTAGCGCCAGAGCGAGCGCCGCACCAACGGCGAGAACCGGGTAAGCTTTCACGGGGTTTTCTCCTTGATTTATCGGGGTGTAATAAGCCGGGTTTAATTTTACCTCTCCCCGCCGGGGACTCTTACCCCGCACCGGCTGCGCACCAGCGCATACAGCAGCAGGTTCGCCACCGCCGCACCGGTTGCCGTCGCGCCGCCGATCATGACAATAGTGCGCGCATCCCCCAGTATTCCCGGCGTACCAAGCAGGTCACCCACAAGCACCATCGAGCTGAACAGCGAGCCGATAAGAGCCCAGCACTGCCCCTGACGATGCTCGGGCATCCGCGTATACACCATGTCACGAATACCCATATTGTGGATCGAGTTGAAGAACCCGCCTACCAGGAACCCAGCTCCCACAATCCAAGGATTCGCCACCAGCCCTTCCAGCAGAATCGCGGCACCGATAAAGAATCCGCCCCACAAAATCGCGTTCACCAGCTGCGGTTTGTACCATCCGCGCCCGTAGAAAACGCTGGCGATGAGCGCGCCGACAGCCCACATCGCCAATACGAGCGAATACTCGAATGCAGTGTTCGTGATGGATTGCAGGTAGAACACCCCGGCGATGCCTTCCATCGTGGTGGAAGCGACCACGACCGCCATCACGGGTAAGAAAACCACGAGGGCGCGGGCGCTGGAAATAGCCGAGAATCCTAGGAAAATATCTTTAAAACTATCGCGTTTAATCGCGTCGGACAGCTCATGATCGGGCTGTGCTGGCACGTTAAACCAGGCGATGACTGCCGCAGCCAACAAGAACACCGAAGAACCTACTATAGTGGCGGTCATGTTCCAGGTAGCGAAGAAGGCACCCACAGGCGGGGCTACGATCGAGCAGAACGAACCGATTCCCACAATAGCGGCGGATGCGCTCGACGGGGTCATACCCGGCGCCTTCGGCAGTAGTTTGAATTCGGCGGCGTTAGTGAGATTTCCGGCGGCTCCATTGAGCACGCTCATGGCAACGATAGTGACAGGATGCGGGAAAAACGCGATGACCGCCACACAGAGAGCGGAGACGGCCAGGGAACCAGACCAGCAGGCCCGCCCCGAAAAACGATCGGCAACCCAGCCCGTAAAAGGACCGAAGAGTATGCCAGTGAAGAACCCGCCGACGGCCATGACGGTGAGCCACCAGGGCTCGGCAATGCGCGAGATATAAACGATAAGGATCAGCCCGAAGGATGCGTCCGCGAATCCATCGATCAGGGTGATGAGAAGAAGGGGAGTTTTGACGTATTGAGCTAGTTTTTTCATGTTTCGTTTCGGTTCAGAAGGATAGTTGCCTATATCCTTCCCAACCAAGACTATTTTTGCATATATCACAATCTATTACTCGCACTATAATAAACCACTATAGCCTGTGATTTTATAATATTCAGGAAATATGATCTTTTCTACTATTTGGATCGAGACGAGATTCCCAAGGAGTTTTATTTAAACAGTCTTCATGCGATACTACTATAACATTATGCCTTGAAGAGATATATGACTTGAGCTTTCTGTAAAGTTCATCATTTAAATTTTTATGGTAACTCGATGACGGCTTTATTCTAGAACGATTACGGTTCTTAAAAGGAATCTCCACATGAACACATATAAAGAGATTATTGCACTGTTGTACTTTTTCTGAAAAATCCTTTTCGCTTGGGCTACCTGAAAATTTGTTTACAAATAATGCAGCAAAACCTCCTAAAAACTTATGTGCGATAGGTTCTGAGAGATCCTTAGACTTTGGAATGTTAGCATTCGGACGTGTATAATCCTTAACTTCAATAAGGTATATATTCTTGTCTAAAATAACACCAAAATCACAACATTTTTCGTCGCTTACTATAAGTTTTCTATAAGAAGGCCAATTATCCATCTTTTCCACAAGTGCAGAACTTGGAAACCTAAAGATAATATCTCCTTCTTGATAATCTTCATACTTTATTTCTGATATATTAGAACTCATTATATACACCTAATGTTCTATTCAGGTTCTACACCAAGATACCTACGATCCTGTTCAGATTCCGCTTCAAGAGCTGCAATAATGGGTACATCTGCTATTTCCTTGAAAGATTTTCCCACCATACCTGAGCCATCGGGATTCTTTTCTAGACCTATAAACCGCATCTCCTGCTCAGGGTGCTCCTCTTGTAACAGCTGAAACTCTCGTAACATAAAAAGACTATGTGTTACGACAAATACCTGCGATCCCTGTTTTGCCAACTTAGCTATTGTCTTAGCTACTGAACGTTGAGACCGAGGATTAAGATTAGCTTCAGGCTCATCCCAAAAAAGGTATCCACCTTCCAAAAGTTTACCAGAATTAACAAGACGAACTATCATAGCAAGCTTGCGCTCTCCTTCAGACATGAGATGAGCCTCATAATTTCCACCCGTACGTTTTAACTGGAAGCGTCCACCATCTTCCACAACGTTTCCGTCTAACATCTCGGACAGATCCTCAAGTATATTTTGCGCGTTCCGCTCTTTTCTACCTTTAATGCTGGTAACCCCAGCAAAATAGCCGTGTCTCGCCATGTCTCGTCAAATTCTAAATGGTAATTATCATATACTGAAACAAAATTTGGATATATTGATATTAACTCCCTAGAAGGAAGAAATACAGGAGTATCTTCTAGGGGCTTTCCTGGAATATTTTTAATCTCTACTTTAATTTTTGAGTTACTAGCAAATCCGAATTCAAGAGGGTCTTGAATTTTTGAGAACTTTGCCCTCACATCTCCTCGTGCCCTACCTTGACCTCTAGTTATTAGACGACCTAATTCATTTGGCCGAAATACACCTTTTAACTTATCCGCAACATGCCTTTCTAAAAAATTCTTATTAAATTTTTTTTCAGTTTTTTCAGTATGGCTTATAACGTTAGTAACTGTATATAAAAGCTTAAGGAGCTGAGACTTCCCTGTTGCATTATCCCCAATAATTACATTAAGCTGTGGTGAAAACTCAAGGTCCGCGTTTGCTATGGGGCCGAATGACTTTACCTGAAGGTTGTGTATAGGGTACTTGGGCATACTACATATAGTAGCAGTTATTGAATCTAATATGCCAGACCAAAAATAACTTTAAGTTTGGCATTGTCATAGCCAAAAGAACAGTCCGCGTACGCTCGAGAGCGCTCACGGGTATAAGGCTAAGAGTCTGTGGAACACTGTGGATAATACCCGCCAGTATTTGAAGTGCACAATCACACGTTCAATGACTGCCTGATAGCGATTCACCCGCCGTTTACATCCCTGTCCTTATCGGCGTAGATCCCACCAAGCGACTTCTTCATCGGATGGATCGTGTAACCTGCCCCCTGGACCGTGAGTTTGCCTTCCGGATCCAAGAACTTTTCTTAGCCCATGTACTGGCAGAGTTAGCATTCAGCGGAGCCTGTGGCATGGTAGGCACGATGGGATACAGATTCTCTGGTAGTGTTGCTTCCATCCTGGCGATAACTACAGTTTATAGTAAGTTGGGAGAATCGAAGTGTTCAGCTTGGGGAGTATCTTCAGTGCGGTTTTGGCGTAGATACAACAGGATGACATTCAGATTTAGCGTAGGGCTTGGCGTTCGGAGTGTGCCAGAGCAAGGTGATTAAGGTGGTAAATTGTGTGGTGGTGAAGCCGTATCTACGGTGATTAAGCAACGGTTTCTTCCTGCGCGTATATGTCTGATAGTTGGCCTTTATGTTTTCACCATCATACGTGCATTGGGTAAGGAACCGTTGTTATGCGGTATGCGCAGGGTTGGGTACACCCCTAATAAATAACCCTTGCTGTAAAACTTTTAATAAATCACCCATCGGCTTAGCCCTCAATGTGTATTTATCTAAAGAAATACCAACTGCCAACTCGAAATTATGTAGTTATTGTATGAGACAGGTTCGGTGCAGCTCAAGAAGAAGCACCCAGACTAGTGTAAGCAAACAGGACAGCCCTTCCCGCCCCAGTATGCTTTGTTATTAGCATCCGAGTCGTTGTTACCGCACCCAGATCAGCTACACCCAACACTATTCCTTCACATATATGTGAAAATTTTGTATACTTTAGTGGACTCCGGATCGGCAGAAAGTTACTTTATGAACACGACTACATCACGCAAAATCGTGTCAGACCCAGCTACAGCAGCCAGCCTCAAGGAGCTTCCAGATGGTGTATTTGGGAACGTCACATTTTTAGCCCGCCTTGACGACGGGAGCGCCGTTGAAATTCCTAAAGACCTGGGGCTCATCTTTTCTAGGTTGCTCTCGTCCCTCAATGAAGGCCGTGGCGTCACAATTGCGTTTGCTGGGGAGGAGCTTACCAGTACCGTGGCGGCACAGATCCTTGGCGTCTCACGCCCCACGCTCATCAAATGGGCAAATGACGGTCTTCTCCCGTCACATAAAGTAGGAACGCATCATAAGTTTAACCGTGCAGATGTTTTTGCTTTTCGTGATGCACGTCGAGCCGAACAAAACCAGGCATTTAATGCGTTGCGCCAGTTCGACATTGAAAATCCAGAACTTACAGACGATTAAGCCCCCATGAGAGTACTAGTTGATGCCAATATCTTCTACAGCAAAACGCTCACTGATTGGCTGTTCTTTTTGAGACGGGAAAATCCGCAAACTCTCACGATTCTGTGCACAGACGATATTTTAACCGAGGTAAAGTACCATTTTCGCAGGGCATTCCCCAGCGCAAGCAGCGAAAAGATAGCACATAAGACGCAGCTTATCAGTCATTGCATTGACGAGTATGTTAATTTTCGCGGACGCTCCCATGGCGTGCCAGATCAGGATGACTTACATGTACACGCTGCAGCGTTAGACGGTAAAGCCCATGTTCTCTTGACTCTAAACACCAAAGATTTCCCCGCAGTAAGCGGGTATGAGGTCATACATCCTGATGACTTCTACCGTTTTATTATTGCCCTTAACCCGCGATGCCTACAGCCTATTGTTGCGGAGCAGGTAGCATACATGATTCGACGCGGTAAAAGCATACGTTTGCATGATTACCTTCGCAAAGCACAATGTCCAGCCTTCGCTGAGGTGGTGCGCAAAGAGCTAACCACTATGAGAGGCACCTCGAATCACCCATAACTAGTAACTAGTTACTCCTCTCCAAGGGGGAGCCACGCCACCGCACATAGAAGCCCGCCTGTGAGGCGCTTACTGGGTAATGGCTGTGGCCGACCCGTGACCGAGCATTTTGTGCCCCTCCAGCATGGCGCGCTGAGACGGGGTTAGCCGTGCCAGCTGCTCGGCGGTTGAGTCCCAGAATGCCAGCACCGTAAAAGCACGCACACAGTCGGTACCGTTGACGGGGTTAAGGAGCTTATACCCCACCCGCACCGAGGCGGCTGTAATCTTCTCAATGCGCACCCGCACCGGTATGTTCTCACCCGTATACGGCAGCGGCGCCACGTAGCGGATACCGTGCTCAGCAATGAGCGCCTGCACCCCGTCGGCCATGGTCTCAAACAGCGGGATAGGCGGGGCGGGCAGGTTTTTCGGTTTCTGCCCGGATGACGGTGGCGGGCCAAACAGGGCGATACGTGCCTCTTCCATAATGGACAGGATGGCCACGTTATTTACGTGGCCATAGGCATCCATATCTCCCCAGCGTGGGGGCACGTATACGGTGATTTCACGGTCGGTGTGGTCTGTGGTTGTTTTGTTCGTGTTTTCTTCGCTCATAGTTCAACTGTACAGCGCGGGTGTGGGAAGCACTAAAGGCTCAGCGGCGCCTTAATCCCGCAGGCGGTGTATAGAAGAGGCACGCACACTAATTGTGTTCTAACCATAATCATATACGGTGTAAATACACTGCATACCGCACATAAAATTGCTAAAGCTTATAGTCAAGGTTTTATATTTACTAAAATACTGCTCCCCGAAGGCTTCAATGCCTTCGGGGAGCAGACAACACACAGACATTTGAACGCATACAAGATCATACGGTTCACTAAATACTATATCTCTGCGGCCTCGATAAAACCTCATTTTCGCGGGAATATTACATAAAATTCTGAAAATAATTACCACGGGTCGCCAAGCCCCGCACGCTCCTGTGCCAAGGTACGCGCATGGGGCACAGTTCCGGTGATGCAGCGGCGCGGGAATGTGCATACAATAACCGCAACCGTGCCGGGAACGGGTAGGCTGCCCGTTGTTCGGGCGCCTGGTTTCCTGTGCTCTAGTGCCCAGCCTCAGCGGAGGTTTTAAGGGCCTCAGCTTCCTCGTCAAGGGCCGCAGTGTGCTCGGCGGAAGCCTGCTGCGCCTGGGTGAACGCGTCCTCATCCACGGTGAGCGTGTGCTTGACCCGCGCGAAGTACACAATCGTCAGAACCAGGAAGTACCCCACACCCACAATCGCAGGGGACAAGCGAGCCGCGCACCATGAACAGGGCAACCCACACGGTGAAAAAGCACCATGATGCCCACGCCCGCCGTAACGCGCCCGCCCCACAGGCGGAACGCCGAGCTTTGACCCTCAACCCGCCGGTACACAATGTACGCGAGCAGAATCAGCACCCACACGGTGAGCGCACACACCATAATCAGGAAGATCATGGAGAGGAACGCCTCTTGCGGGCTGAACAACGCCAGCAGAATAGCGATAACAACGCCGCTGGTGGAAACCCATACGGCACGCGAAGGCACCCCGGAGGCGTTCACCGCAGCCAACGCACGGGGCGCCATACGGTCGGTTGCCAGCGAGTGCATCAGGCGGGCACCGGCATACAGGTTAGCGTTTGCCGAGGACAGCGCCGCAATGAGCACCACAAAGTTCACGAAATGCGCCGCGCCCGTAATGCCCAACTGGTCAAAAACCAGAACGAACGGGGAGGTTTCAACTTTCTCCTCCAGCTCGCCCGCCGAACGCCACGGAATAATCGACACCACAATAAACAGCGCCAGCACGTAGAACGTTGCCAGACGAATCATCATAGCCTTCGCGCTGGAACGCACCGACCGGGCGGGGTCCTTGGCTTCTGCGGCGGAGATAGAGATCATCTCAATACCGCCGAAGGAGAACATCACGACTGCCAGTGAAAGCCAGACCGAGCCGAACCCGTGGGGCATGAACCCGCCATCGTTGAAAAGGTTGGCGGTGCCAGCCGCCGCATGCCCGGGAAGCCCGAAGAACACCAGGCACAGGCCCACCAGAATGAAGGCGATCACCGAAATAACTTTAATGGATGAGAGGAAAAATTCGAGCGTACCAAAGGATTTCACGCTCGTAATGTTCAGAATAATAATTGCGACACCGAATACCGCGATGCCCGCCCACAGGGGCAGCTGCGGCCACCAGTAATTCAGGTAGGTGGCCACAGACACCAGTTCCACGCCGGTAATGACCACGGTCGCCGTCCAGTAGGCCACCCGCGTCAGAAAACCGGCGTACGGGCCAAGGTACCTGGTGGCGATGGCACCGAAACCGCCTCGCACCGGGTAACGCACCGCCATTTCGCCGGTGGCCGCGCCTATGACGGAGGCGAGCGCCGAACCGATAGCATACGCGAGAATAACGGCTGGCCCGACCATGGCGATTGCCCGCCCGGACCCCAGGAACAGGCCGGTGCCAAGCGCTGAGCCCATGACGATCATGGTCATCTGCCCGTGTGAGAGGGAGCGCTTGAGTTCGGCACGGTCGGGGCGCTTGTGCGGGTGCTCGGCACCGGTTCTGGGTGATGCGGAGTGTTGAGGGTCGGAGCCGGTCATGGGGTTAGCCTTCCACGAGATGCTGGGGAACTATGATGAGCGTGTTTGTGTTTCTAGGGTAGTACACCCGCCGCCATTACTACACCGGCGGGCAGAGGATGAAATATCCTCTGCCCGCAGTTATAGCTCAACAGGCTACGCGTCTTCTTTCTGCGGTTCGGTAAATGCCTCCAGGTCGGCCCGTGGGAAACCGCCGCGTTTTTTCGCCAGCACCACGTAGAAAATGGAGATAATGGCGAAGAACACCACACCCACCTGCACGGATACTACGGCGCTCGAATCGGGAAGCATGAACAGGGCAACCAAGGTTGCAAGCACCCCGGCAAGCCCCACACCCGCCGTAATGCGCCCACCCCAGACGGTGAACCCTGAGGAGTTCCCCTGGTGCTTCTTGTACGCCTGGTAGGTCAGCAGAATCATGATCCATACCACCAGAATGCACAGGGTGACCAGGGCCATTAGCAGCTCGAAAATATTACTGATTTCTGCCACCGCCATAACAGATGCGACCACTACACCCAGGAAGGAAAGCATAAGCGCGGTGACGGGCACACCGTTATGGTTCGTGGTGCCCGCGAACTGAGGCGCCATTTTATCGCCCGCAAGCGCATGGAGCAGACGGGTTGCCGCATACAGCGAGGCGTTCGCGCCCGAAAGCGCGGCGATCAGAATCACAAAGTTGGTAATGTCTGCCGCATAGGGAATACCCAGTTCGGAGAACACCATCACGAAGGGTGACTGGCCGATGTCTTTGCCGGTCTGCGCTGCCTGCTGCCAGGGCATCAGGCACAGAATGATCAGCATTGAGAGCACGTAGAAGCTGGAGAGCCGCCAGATCATGGCTTTAACACTGGTGCGCACCGAACGCGCCGGGTTCTTCGCTTCTGCGGCGGAGATGGAAAGCATTTCAACGCCGCCGAAGGAGAACATCACAATTGCCATCGAAACCCATACGGCGCCGGGACCGTTGGGGAGCAGCCCGCCGTCGTTCACGAGGTTTGCGGTGCCCGCCGCAGCGTGCCCAGGCAGGCCAACGAACACAAGAAGCAGCCCCAGCACAATAAAGACGATGACCGCAATTACTTTAATGGAGGAGAGGAAAAATTCGAGGGCGCCGAAGGATTTAACGCTCACCAGGTTCAGGATGAGAATCAGGATGCCGGAGGCCGCCACCGTCACCCACAGCGGGATATCGGGGAACCAGTACGAGAAATATTTGCCGACCGCCACGAGTTCGGCGCCGGTCAGCGGCACGGTGGTTGCCCAGTACGCCCAGCGGCCAATATACCCGGCGTAGGGGCTGAGTATCTGGTGGCGATGGTGCCGAACCCGCCGGGAACGGGGTGGCGAACCGCCATTTCGCCCGCGCACGCAGCGATAATAGCGGCGATCATAGAGCCAACAGCGTAGGCGATAATAGCACCGGGTCCCGCAATTTTAATGGCGGAACCAGAGCCCAGAAAAAGGCCGGTTCCCAGGGCGAGGCCCATCGCGATCATGGTCATCTGACCGTGCGAGAGGGAACGTTTCAGTTCGCCGTCGCCGGTTGCGGGGTTATCAGCAGGCTTCACGGGGCCCTGTTCTGCGGTGCTCATAGGTTTCTTTCGGTGGGTTCTTGGTGCGGCACCCCACGCATTGAGTGTGCGCAGGGTACTGAATAACTATTACTCTCTGCGAGGGCGGGCGCAAACCCGCTAGCAGGGGCACAGGCGGGTTTACCGGGTTTTGGTGCGGTTTTCACGCATCCGACCCCTAAATCTCAATATGTGAAACATGGGGTGGGGGCTTCGGCCTGCTGCCTGGCGCAGCCGCCCCGCAGAGGGTCTCTTTGGCGGTACAGAATTTTAAAAGCAGCCGGGGTGGAGAACACGCGATCCTCCACCCCGCCATATGTTAGGCGCCCCGCATGACGTTTTAGCTCTTGTACTCGACTTCGTGGCGTTTGAACCAGCCAATCACCGGGTAGCTGATAGGCATGAGCACAATCTCAACCAGGCACTTATACACGTACCCGACCAGGGTGTAGCTAATGAACTGATCCAGGGTGGTAATCCCCAGAATAGGTGAGGCAATCGCACAGAAAATAATGGTGTCCGCCAGCTCGCCCACAAGGGTTGAGGCGATCATACGCGCCCACATGAACCGCCCGGAGGTGGCTTTCTTCATGGCGACCATCACCCACGCGTTCAGAAGCTGACCCGTTAAATACCCCAGTAGCGACCCGGCAAAAATCTGCCATACGGGGCCGAGGATAACAGCGAACGCTTCTTGATTCGCATAGTAGCTGGCGGGCGGCAGGGCGACGGTCAGCAGGAAGCACCCGGCAGCGAACGCCGCCGCCACAAACGAGGCGATAATAGCCCGGCGAGCGCGCTTAAACCCGTACACCTCAGAGAGCACGTCGCCGAGCACATAGGCCAGCGGGTACAGGAAGAAACCGCCGTCACTGGGAATGAAGTTGCCGTTCGTGAACGGCGGGAACTCGAACGGCAGCGGCCCGAACTCAATACTCTTCGTGGCCGCAATATTCGAAATAATCAGAATCACGCAGGATGCGCCCAGCAGCAGGTCGAAATAGCGGCGTTTACCCGCCCAAGGGACGGGTACGTTCGTGGTATCGGGGCGCGCCTCATTGGTGGGTGTGGACATTCTTCTCCCTGGTAGGTTCTTTCCGTCACCGCACGCCGCGCCCAATATGCTGCTGCCCGTCACCTCCGCAGGTGGGCGGGGCCCGCAGCCACACGGCTGGGATACACGGCGTACACGGTCTTGTGCTGTATTGCCCGTCTGCCACCCGAGCATCACCCATTCTAACCCACGCCGACGCCTCCGCAACGCCACACGCCCGGCCATACCCGGCGGCACAGCCCCAGAACGGTTTTACATGGTTTTAGCGCGAGCGGTGGCCTCATCCCGTATCCGCTTCACCTGCTGGATGCGCCCCGCATTCTGCTGCACCCACTCGCGGTTAGCTGATAGCACCGCCTGGTCAAGCTTCTCGAAATAGTGCAGCTTCTTATCGCACGCGTAGTCCGCGGCGGCCAGCTGCTGCTCCTTCGTATTGGTGAGAACACCTTCACCCCGGTACAGCCCGGCGATCGCCTCAGCCCGCTCAGCCACCAGCGGCGGCGCGCCCACATTATTAAAACCAGCATCCTCTAGGCACTGCTGGTAGGCGCCCCGGTTCTCATCGTGCACTTTGCGGGCCGCCTCGGCTGAACGCGCGCCCAGCTGCCTCAGCTCGGGGTACAGCGCCTCATAGGTGGCGTAGTTCTCTAGGGAACCGAATACTTTCTGGATGGCTATACCTTTGCACCCGTACTCAGCCGGGTCGGCGGTGACCGCAATGGGGGTGAACAGGTTCGGGGCGGAGGGGGCCGTCGATTTGCCCCAGTCGTACTTTTGCGGGCGCAGGTTCCTGGAATCCAGTTGCGGACGGGAACCGTACATGGCCTGCCGCTGCGCCGACGAGAGGTAGCTGAGAGTCGGGTAAGTTTCGGGGATCCACAGGGTGGTAGAGTAGCCGCGGAACTTCGCGTCCTCCTCACTCTCGAAACGGCCGCTGATTTCGGAAATACTCTCATGCGCCCGCAGCCGCGCCTCCCACCCGCCAGAGGTGAAACCGGCCTCACGCATGCACTGCGCGCCCGCCTTCTGAAGCGCAGTATTAATCTCTGCGGGGCCGCTCAGGTACTCAAGCACAGCCTGCTCATCCCCTGAGGTTCCCTCCTGCTGTGTGGCGCCCGCCCGCCCGCTATCTATCCCGCCGCACCCGCTCAAAGCCAGCATGAGCGCGGCAGCCGCCAGCAGTGAGCGTTTACCTGTTCGCATGGTCCTACTGTTCCTTTGACGATGTTCACCGGTAGCCACCGTGGCTACCCTCCTCACTATCGTACGTTGAGGGTACGCACCTCATTGTCTTAAAACCACTGTACCTATTCTTTGTAAAAGCGGAAGCCACCCGGCGTATTGTTTCGGTGAGCTAAAACTTTTACCCTTGGGCTTTTGACTCTTCTATCAGCCCAAGGGCGGATAGGAGGAAAGGCATAGGTGTGGCTGGGGATTCGGCTAACTTGTTCGGCATAGGGTTGTAATTCCCCATAAGATGTGCATTCCCGCATGCTTTTTCGTACTTGTCGAAAGGAAAATCTTGAGGAATAGTTTTCTCATCTTTCTCCAAGACTCCCGATAACTGACGATAGTATCGTTGCGCATCTTTCTGATTTTGGTATTTTCTGACCCGTTCGTAATGAGCGTTAAGCCACACTTCAAAGCACGGTGCATTCACAACAGCGGCAATATCTTTGTCCGTACAACGCTTGATAAACTTACGTAATTTTTCACGGGTATGGTCGTCCTGATCTACCACAAGCCATACCTGATCATAGTTCTTAGAAGTTCTGCCTATTACTTTTTGAAGTATCCACGTGGGATCTCCTGAAATAGCTTCTACCGTTACTGAATACTTTTCACGTGGTCCGTTGACCTTATCGCGTAACCATTCAAGGTAACGATGCTCTGTAACTTCCCCATTGGTCACAACTAAAACAGTGGTCTTTGTGCTGCGTTTCTTGGTGCTCTTAGTGCGACGGCTCATTGTTCCGCCTCTAAGAGAGCACGTAACTCAGACATGTAGGTGGTGGGGATGGCCCCGAAAGCACCGGTGAGATACTGTTTCTGAATATTGCTCTTGGGACGGGTATCAAACTCTTCCAAGGAAAAAATTTCGCTCGCGCCTTCGTCATTTTTCTCGGTGAACCATACTTCAGGAGAATCGAGCAATCGCATGGGGATATTTCCTAACAGTGTTGCATCATGCGAAGTAAAAATGAGCTGAGCTCCGGTACGGTTCATGTCAGGGTTCTTGAACATGTTCACCAATTCAGCCGCCAAAGTGGGATGCAGGCTAGATTCCAGTTCATCAACTACTAACACTGCCCCCCCTTGGAGGGCTGCCACAGCTCTACCCGCAAGCACAAGCCAGCTGAGAGTACCATCGCTCTGTGCACTAAGCCCCAGCCTAACCTCTTCCCCATGTACTCCACGATGGTATAGATTAAGTGCTTGTGCGCTCTCTAACATATCTTCATGAGAAAGCTCAGGCCCGAAACCCGCTACTTGTCTAATATATGCTACTTCAATAAACTCTGGTGGGAGTTTTTTACGGTCTACCTCAAGACGGGTAACTCCAATATCAGCCACTTGTGCTAATGCGCTCATAGAACGCTCCCACAGGTCGATATTACGAATTATCATACGCATTATTGTCACGATATTCGTCTGTCGTGAAGCCATACCATCCATGAAATAGAAATCGTAGGCAAGAACACGCGCCAAAGGTGCCAGGGTCTCATGCCCGTATTGCCGAGCAACCGCTAAAAACAGCTGATCTGGCTGTGTAATTTTACGAACCTCTTGGGTGGCGCCCTTCAGCGAGGACCCTGCCTTTACGGTAACTGTGGAGTCTTTTTGGGTGCGGCGCTCAAAGAGTAATCGTGCTGTACCTTTTGGGTAGGCATGCATGGTTTCAAGGGCTATAGCACCGCTTTTATCTGCCTGTACCCGGTAGTCATAGCGCACCTGCTCGTGCGTGAAACTCAGCGTATAGGTGGTCTGCGGTTCAGGCGGGCTCTGAAGCAGATAGGGGTAGTACAGGCGCTCGCCAGGAGTATGAACAGCACGAACCAGGAACACCAAAGCACGCATTATGGTGCTTTTGCCGGATGCATTCGCCCCAAAAATAGCGGCCACTCGGCTCGTGGCATCCTCCCAGGTTTGCCCATTTTTTGGCACCTGCGTTTTGAGGGAGGGAAGCACCATCGACAGGCATGCTTCATCCCTGAAACATTCATAGTTTTCAACCGAGAATTCAAGAAGCATATACCCATACTAGCAAAATAAAGGCTTTTCTGGGAAAATTTTTCCTAAATATTGCCTTATTTTGGTTATATTCTGAAAAAAAGACACCCTTCGCGGTGGGGCGCATGGTCCACCACCGGAAGGGTGTCTCAATATGAGGGAAGATTAAAACTTCGTGCCGGTTAGCCGCTCGTAGGCTTCAATGTAGCGGGCGCGGGTTTTCTCCACCACAGCCTTGGGCAGGTGAGGCACATTATCGGAGCCGTCCCAGCCTGCCTCCGGCGAGCGCAGCCAGTCGCGTACATACTGTTTATCGAAGCTCGGCTGGGATTTGCCCGGCTCATACTCGCTCGCGTCCCAGAACCGTGAGGAGTCGGGGGTGAGCAGCTCATCGCCGAGGGTGATTTCGCCGCGGTATGAGTCGGTGCCGAACTCAACTTTGGTATCCGCCAGGATAATGCCCTGTTCGCGGGCGATCTTTTCGGCGGTGGTGTAAATGTATAGGGTCAGCTCTTCAAGCCGCTCGGCCACGGCCTCCCCCACTTCTTCCCACAGTTCTTGGCGGGTGACCATCTCGTCATGTTCGCCCACCTCAGCCTTGCCGGTGGGGGTGAAGATTGGCGGCTGCAGTCGGGAGCCGTTCACCAGCCCAGCGGGAAGCTCAATCCCCGCAATGGTGCCGCTTTCACGGTATGTCTCCAGCCCCGACCCCGTCAGGTACCCGCGGGCAATGCACTCCACCGGGAACATATTCAGCGACTTGCAGATCATGGCTCGCCCCGCCACCTCGTCCGGCACGTCCGTGGAAAGCACATGGTTTGGCACGTCCCCCAACTGCTTAAACCACCACAGGGAAAGCTGCGTCAGCACCGCACCCTTGTCGGGGATTTCGGTGGGCAGGATCTTATCGAAAGCACTAATCCGGTCGGAGGCGACCACCATGACGGAGCCTGCGCGTACCTCAGCGTCGTCGCTAATAGTTAGCCCGGCAGCGTCGTAACGGCTTTCTTCGGGAACATACAGGTCACGGACTTTACCGGAGTAGACGTGAGTCCAACCTGGAATCTCAATGGGGGCGGTGCGGGAGGTCATGGGCATCTCCTGAGATGTGTTCTGCGGTGGTTGAAGAGCTGTGTACTTTTTAACATACCCGATATGATGCCCCGGCGTGCAATAGTACACCCTCACAGGTTCTGAGGGTGAGGTGGCACTCTTAAAAAATGAGGTGACCGGCGTTTGGATGCGTTGCCGGTCACCTTCTGGCAGGCGGGGTAGCGCCCGGTCGGGAGCACCTAGTAGGGCGCCACACCAGATACTGCAGATGCCCCGCCGCGTTAGCCGCGGAGTTCAGGCACGGTAATCGCCCCCTGCACGGCTTTCAGAGCGATGTCGGTGCGGTATTGTGCGCCTTCCCAGGTGATGGCTCGTACCCCTTCGTAGGCGGCATCGCGAGCCTGGGCAAGGGTATCGCCAAGCGCGACGACGGCGAGCACGCGGCCGCCCGCCGTCACAATCTCTTCGCCCGCGACGGCGGTTCCGGCATGCACCACATGCACACCGGGCACGTTGGATGCGCTCTCAAGCCCCGCGATCGCATCGCCCTTACGCGGGGTTCCCGGGTAGTTTTCTGCCGCCATGACCACGTCTACGGCAGTGCGGGGGTCCCATTCCAGGTGGGTGTCTTCGGCGATCTCGCCGCGGGATGCCGCAAGGAGCAGCTGCCCGAGCGGGGTGCGCAGGCGTGCCAGCACCGCCTGGGTTTCGGGGTCGCCAAAGCGAGCGTTGAATTCGATGACGCGCACGCCGCGGCTGGTAACGGCGAGCCCGCAGAAGAGTACACCTACGAACGGGGTGCCGCGTTCTGCCATGCGCGTGATGGTGGGGCGGGCGATCTTTTCGATCACTTCGTCCACAAATCCTGCAGGCAGCCAGTCAAGCGGAGTGTAGGCGCCCATCCCGCCGGTGTTTGGGCCTTCATCGTTGTCAAAGATGCGCTTGAAATCCTGCGCAGGAGACAGCGGGAGCACGTTCTTTCCGTCGCTGATGACGAAGAGTGATACTTCGGGACCGTCCAAGAATTCTTCGATCACCACGGAACCGCCGGCGGCAAAGCAGGCGTTCGCATGCTCTAAGGCAGCGTCCCGGTTCTCGGTGACAACCACGCCCTTACCCGCGGCGAGCCCGTCGTCTTTCACCACATAGGGGGCACCAAATTCATCAAAGGGCTTGCGCCGCTTCGGCTTCGGTTGTGGCGACGAAGGCGCGGGCGGTCGGCACGTTCGCCTCCTCCATCACCTGCTTGGCGAATGCCTTGGACCCCTCAAGCTGTGCCGCAGCCGCAGAGGGCCCGAAGACCGCGAAGCCCGCCTCGCGCAGGGCGTCGGAAACACCGGCGACCAGAGGTGCCTCAGGGCCGATAACTACCAGGTCTGCGGCGAGCTCGCGGGCGAGCGTAACAGCCTGCTCGGGGTTATTGGCGTCGATGGCGTGTACCGGAACGTCCTGAGCGATGCCCGCGTTGCCGGGTGCGCTGTGAACTTCGGTCACCTGTGGATCGCGCGCAAGCGCACGGATAATTGCGTGTTCGCGGCCGCCGGGGCCCAGTACCAAAACCTTCATGTACATAAGGGTACCGTGTCGGATGCGGCGCGGGCGGGGGTTTCGGCGCTCTTCCGTATCGTGGGGTGCCTATCCCTCAGGCCGTAAAAAGAGCCTTTATGTGAATAAAGCGGTGTTTTTAACGCTTTTTTCGTATAAAGGCTCTTTTTAGCAGGATAGTTTAGGGCCGCCGCCGTGGCCTGCATTTTGCGTCATTCCAGGGGCGGGAGTAGGCTAAATTGTCTTGTGAATACGGTCTGCTCTACTGGCTGGGCGCATCGCAGGGCATACTCCACAGACGAAAGGACCCTCATGAGCGCGCAAAATTCCAGCACTCAAACCCCCGCCCAAGATACGCACAGCGAATCCGATGTTCACGCCAGATTTTTCCCGATCCTGGCGCGCGTAGCATCCGTAACCGCGGTGCTCATGTACGTCTTCTACTTCCCGCAAATTATCGGCAATATTAACGGCCATAAGGGCGACTGGATTCAGCCGCTCGTCGCCGCCATTAACTGCACGCTGTGGGTAGCATACGGTGTGTGGCGCGAGAAGAAAGACTGGCCCATCGTGATTGCGAATGCGCCCGGCATTATTTTTGGCGGTACGGCAGCCGTCACCGCGCTCATGTAGCCGCACATCCATCCAACTCAGGCTCCCCGCGCCACGCCCGAGGCGAATAATGCGCCCTGAAGCCCGCAAAACCCTTTTAATAGGGTGTATGAATAGCGCACACATCGCAGAGGCCGCCACCCCCGTACGCGACGCCGAGCTGGCGGTTGCCACCCGCGGCGGCATGATCGAATCCCGCCACCGCGGCACCGTGGTGGTGCTCTCCCCCCGGCGGCGATGTTATCCTCGCCCTCGGAGACGCCCACCGCCCCATCTTCGCGCGTTCCACTCTCAAACCGTTCCAGGCCATTGGGGCGCTCAAAGCCGGGGCGCCGCTGCGCGGGGCGCAGGTGGCGATCGCATGCGCATCGCACCGGGGCACTTTCGAGCAGATGCGCGCGGTACAGGAGGCGCTGGCGGCAGCCGGGCTCAGCGCCGACGCGCTCCAGTGCCCCGCCGTGTACCCCACCGACTCGGGCACGCGCGCCACCATGCTCCAGGCGGGGCTGGCAAAAACACCGCTCGCGTTTGAGTGCTCCGGCAAACACGCCGCGTTCTTGTGGGCGTGCGCGGCCAAAAGTGAACGCGGCGAGCTTGAGCCGGATGCGGCGCTGTGGAGCATCGACGCTTATCTTGACCCCCAGCACCCGCTGCAGCGCATGATCGTTGAAGAGGTGGAGGCGTTCACCGGCGAGCAGGTTGCGCACGCCAGCGTCGACGGGTGCGGCGCGCCCGTATTCGCGTTATCACCGGTGGGTTTGGCCCGCGCCTACGCAACCCTGGGCACGGCGATCCGCAATATGCAGGCGGATGCGCGTGCCTCAACCGTAGCAACCGCGATGGTAGACTACCCCGAGCTGATTCAGGGCCCAGACTCCCCCCGACACGGTGGTGAGTGAACGGCTGGACGCTGTGGTGAAAGCGGCGCGGAGGGGATGCTGTGCATTGGCCTGCGCTCGGGGGCGAGCGCCGTGGTGAAGATTTCTGACGGGTCATCCCGCGCCACACACCTGGTGGCGCTGCGGGCGCTGCAGGCGGCAGGGTTTTTGACGCAGACGACGGTGGATAGCCTGCTGACTGCGGTGCTTCGCCCCATTACCGGCGGTGTTGAAGACGGGCAGCCGCGTACTGTGGGGGAGCTGGTGCCTGGCACGGATCTTGCGGCGGTACTGGCTGGGGTGGCGCCCGCGGTGGCGGCACGGCACGGCTCAGACGGGGCCTGCCCCACGGTGCATGAGGAAAAAGCACACGAAGAGAAAACCCAGCGTGAGAACACACCGGGTGAGCCAGAAGGAGCCGACAGCACAGCCACCGGCAAGCAGGCAGACGGCACCCAAGCATCCGGGGCCACTGGCGGTTCTGCGGGGGCAGCACCCGGTCGGGGCGTCAACGGCAGGCCCGTGCGTCATGCGCTCAAGGGCCGCAGGAACGGTAAGAAAGGCAGGCGTTAGTGGCGATACGGCGCAAGGTGTCGGAGGCTGACGGGGCGGCTGCGCTGGCCACTGTACGCGGTGTTTTTGAGGCGGGCACACCGCTGACGGGCGGGCAGAACCGGGAAGAGATGGAACGGTTGTTCGCGTCCCTGCCGCGTGGGGTGCGCGCCACCGCTGTGCGGTACAGCCTGGAGGAGCTGGGCACTTTAGCCCCCGGCAATAGTGTTGAGGTGCGGGTGCCCCCGTTTGGGGTGACCCAGTGCGTGGCTGGCCCGCGGCATACGCGCGGCACCCCGCCGAGTGTGGTTGAGGCGTCCGCTTTCGTGTGGTGTGCGCTCGCGCTTGGGGTGCTGGGGTGGGCTGATGCGTTGGGGTCAGCCCAGCTGAGCGCAAGCGGTGAGCGGTCTGATATTTCCCGCTATTTCCCGTTATTCTAGGCGCCCGATTCTAGGCACCAACTGCCTGAATAACGCAGCTTATGGTGTATCGCCCACGCCTTAGGGGCAGGTAATACGCCTTAAGCTGCGTTTTCCGAGCTCCCGCCGTTGAGGGAGTCACTAGGCAGGACATATTAGAGATGCGTGCCGCCGGTAGCGTCAATAACCTGACCGGTCACCCATCCTCCGTCTTCTGAGGCCAGAAAGCTAACCACTTTCGCGATATCTTCGGGCTGTCCAAGACGACCTAGGGCAACATCTGCTGTTACGCCGTCAATAACTTCTTGGTTACCTCGCAGCCAGTCGGCGTTGATGTCAGTATCCACAACACCGGGTGCCACCGCATTCACCGTAATGCCCCGTGAGCCTAGGTGCTGCGCGAGAGTAAGCGTGAAGGCGTCAATAGCACCTTTCGTGAGGGCGTACCCAATAATTTCTGGGAAAGCTATACGCGTTACGCCGGACGAAATGTTGATAATCCTTCCACCCTCACCCATACGGGGTAATGCCTCTCGAACAACGAAGTAGGGAGCGTTAACGTTGATGGTCTGCTGAAGCAGAAATCGTCTTGGCTAAAGTTTTCAATCGTTCCGCGTAAGGTAATACCGGCGTTATTCGCCAGAACTGCAATGCTCGCAGGGTCAATACCGGCTTCTAGGGCTGCAGTATCGTGCGCTTCCCAAAATTGGGTTCCTATATCGGGCACCGCCAGATCTGAGCTGAACGCGTATGCTTTTCCACCCTGCTCCTCTATAGCGGAAACCGTTTGAGCAGCGGCGGCACTGTGCGAGCCGTAATGAACTCCAACGACAAAACCATCTTGTGCAAGGCGGATAGCAATCGCTCGACCGATCCCGCGGCTGGCACCTGTTACAACTGCGATTTTCTGAGGGTTGATGTTATTCATACACACTATACTTTCATTCATTTAACACTCATTACAAGAATAGTCGCAAACTGAGTCATATCTCACACCTAGAACATCCCTTACCAGCGCTGAATCCCAGCCGCATTGTCCGAAGAAGCCGCACAGACGCCACTAGAATAGTAGACAGGGAGGTACACCAATGAGCGGCAAACCCGGTCAGGGGCGAAAGTTTCACTTAGAAGATGCCCTTGAAGCAGCAATGATAGTGTTCTGGGCGCATGGATATGAAGGGGCTTCCATGGCAGAGCTGACCCGCGCCATGGGAATCAAAGCCCCGAGCTTATATAAAGCATATGGGTCTAAAGAAGATCTGTTTTTCTCTGTAGTAGATCATTACAACTCCACTCATGGCTCTTTCATGTCCTCCGCTATGGCTGAAGAAAAAGACGGACTGGCTATGCTCAGGCGCATTCTTTTGGAAGCCGCAGAGCATTACCCCTCAAAGCAATACCCTGGCGGGTGTCTTGTCATTAGCGCGGCGGTTTCGGTCACCTCTGCCCATGAACATGTTGCACAAAGGCTTGCCAGCATGAGGAACGACAATATTCGCCTGATGTCTTCGCGCGATGATGTTTCAGAAGATATGGCACGATTTACCGCCGCCACCTTACAAGGTATGAGCCAACAGGCACGTGACGGCGCAACTTCTGATGAGCTCAAGCGAATCGCTCAACTTGCAATATCGGCCCTTGAACATGAAGCACGACTTTTAACGACTACTCCCTAACACACAGCTCAGGGCGATCGTCCACGCTCTGGCAGACGACATTCCTTCAGCCGCGTTTTCCGAGCTCCCGCCGTTGAGGGAGCCGCTAGGCAGGGCACAGCCCAAAAGCTAGACTTGAAGATATGAGTAGCGCACACACACCTTCTAATTCCCACCCTGATTCTTCGGGGCATTCCCCTGCCCCCGAGCCTGAAGCATCCCCCCGAGACCGAGGTCGAGTACTCGCAGGTGCGTATCCGCCGTGCCCCGTCCATTCCGGCGTTTATGATTCTGGGCCTGGTCGTGGGGCTTATTGCGGCGTTTGTTTCGGTGTGGTTCGGCCCGGGTAATCCCTCCTACACGTTTGAGGCGGTGTTTGGGGTGATCGCCGTCATTTTTGGTGCCGTGGGTACGGCCTTGGGGGCGCTTTTGGGGCTGTGGCTTGACCGCCGGTCGGTGAAGAAAGCCCGTATTGCCCGCGTCGAGCCTGAAGACTAAGAGCAGCCAGCCTGTGAGAAATATTCGTATGCCGCACCACTTTTTTCTGTTGGAGGGGGTAGACTGGTTGTGCGTCTTAATCCGGCAAAATTTTCAGCATCACACGCGAAGGCTGGTTAAGGCGTTCCCACAGTCCCGACGTCGAAAAGAAGTGAATTGATTCGCCCCGACGGAAAACTCACTCACGATCTGGATCCGGTTGATCATGGACCCAAGGACGCCTGCGGCGTATTTGGCGTCTGGGCACCCGGTGAAGACGTGGCAAAGCTCACCTACTACGGCCTGTATGCGATTCAGCACCGCGGCCAGGAATCAGCCGGTATAGCGACCAGTAACGGCAAGCGCATTAGCGTGTATAAGGATATGGGGCTGGTCTCCCAGGTCTTTGACGAGGCAACGCTCAGCTCCATGCCCGGCGATCACGCTATCGGCCACGCGCGCTACTCCACCACGGGCGCATCCCACTGGGCGAATGCGCAGCCGACGCTGGGCACCACCCCGCACGGCACGCTCTGCCTAGCGCACAACGGCAACCTCACGAACTCGGTTGACCTCTACGACCGTCTGCTGGCGAAGAACGGCGGTAAACCTCCGGCGTTTGGCGAGCTGGCGCAGGGCAACACCACCGATACCGCCCTGGTGACCGCGCTTTTAGCTGAGCACGATTTTGCCTCACTGGAGGAGGCGGTGCTTGATCTGCTGCCCACCCTGCGCGGGGCGTTCTGCCTCACTTTCATGGACGAAACCACCCTGTACGCGGCCCGTGACCCGCAGGGTGTGCGGCCGCTGGTGCTGGGGCGTTTGGAGCGGGGCTGGGTGGTGGCCTCCGAGACGGCGGCGCTCGATATTGTGGGTGCTTCTTTCGTGCGTGAGGTAGAGCCGGGCGAGCTGATCATCATTGATGAGGATGGGCTGCGGTCGCAGCGGTTTGCGCCCGCCCAGCCCGCCGGGTGCGTGTTTGAGTTTGTGTACCTGGCCCGGCCTGATACGACCATTTCGGGGCGTTCAGTGTATGAGTCCCGTGTGGAGATGGGGCGGCAGCTGGCGCGTGAGCACCCGGTCGAGGCTGACCTGGTGATGCCCACCCCCGAGTCCGGTGTGCCCGCCGCGATCGGTTACGCGGAGCAGTCCGGCATCCCCCTTCGGCAATGGCCTGGTGAAGAACGCCTATGTGGGGCGCACCTTCATCCAGCCCTCGCAGACTATCCGCCAGCTGGGTATTCGGCTCAAGCTGAATCCGCTCAAGTCTGTGGTGGCGGGCAAACGCCTGATCGTGATTGATGATTCGATTGTGCGCGGCAACACCCAGCGCGCCCTGGTGCGGATGCTCCGTGAGGCGGGTGCGAAGAGGTGCATGTGCGTATCTCGTCCCCGCCGGTGAAATGGCCTTGCTTCTACGGTATTGATTTCGCCTCCCGCGCAGAGCTGATTGCGAACGGGCTTTCGGTCAACGAGATTGCTGCGTCCCTGGGGGCGGATTCGCTTGGTTTCATTTCGCAGGATGGCATGATGGCCGCCACCGAGCAGCCCACGAGGAACATGTGCACGGCGTGCTTCACCGGCAACTACCCGATTGAGCTTCCCGCCGAGGAACGGCGCGGCAAGTCCCTGTTCGACGCCTCAGAGAGTAAGGGCGGGCCGCTGTCTGGTATGGCTGCTGAGGTGACGGTTGAGCGCCCCGTCCCCACTAAGCCTGAGCACGCTGAGGCCGTGTCGATTGAGACCCGCGCAGGCACTGATTCGCTGGAGCACAAGTTTGAGAGCAGCCCGCTGCCAGCGGCACCTGCGGGCGGGGGTGAGCCAGCACCGGGTCAGGACGCACCAGCCGGTGGGATGTGCAATCCGGGGCCCGATGCGGAGCTTGAGGCCCTGCTGACCGACGATGATCTTGTTCCGGCATCCGCCACGAAAACTGCTACCGATAAGGACTAACCCGAATGACTGAGAATACCGCCGCCGTCACCTACGCCAGTGCGGGCGTTGATGTTGAGGCGGGCGACCGCGCCGTTGAGCTCATGAAAGACGCGATTCGCGCCACCCACTCCCCCGCCGTGGTAGGTGGCGTGGGCGGGTTCGCGGGCCTGTATGATGCCTCGCAGCTGGTGAAGTACCGCCGCCCGTACTTGGCGACCTCCACGGACGGGGTGGGCACGAAGGTCGCTATTGCGCAGGCGCTTGATGTGCATGACACGATCGGTTATGACCTGGTGGGTATGGTTGTGGACGATATTGTGGTGTGCGGTGCGAAGCCGTTGTTTATGACCGACTATATTGCCACGGGCAAGGTGGTTCCTGAGCGTATTGCCGATATTGTGCGCGGTATTGCGGGGGCGTGTTCTGTGGCGGGTACGGCCCTGGTGGGTGGCGAGACGGCTGAGCATCCGGGGTTGCTGGCCGCGAATGAGTACGATGTTGCTGGTGCCGCCACGGGCGTGGTTGAGGCTGATGAGCTGCTGGGCCCTGAGCGGGTGCGTGAGGGCGATGTGCTCATTGGTATGGCTTCTTCCGGCATCCACTCAAATGGTTATTCACTGGTTCGTAAAGTTATTAATGTTGCGGGGTGGGGTCTGGAACGTCAGGTAGACGAGTTGGGGCGCACCCTGGGTGAGGAACTGCTGGAACCCACCCGCGTGTACACCGCGGACTGCCTGGATCTGGCGCAGACATTCCCCGTCAATGGCCCCGACGGGCAGACCGGCACCGGTATTCGTGGGTTCTCACACGTGACCGGCGGCGGTTTAGCAGCGAACCTGGCGCGCGTGCTGCCGCAGGGCTTGGAGGCCCGCGTGGACCGCTCCAGCTGGCAGATTCCGGCAATTTTCTCGCTGATCGGTTCGCTCGGCAACGTGCCGCTGCCCGATTTGGAACGCACCCTGAACCTGGGTGTGGGTATGGTCGCTATTGTGGACCCGTCAGTTGCCGAGGCCGCCGCACGCCGCCTTAACGACCGGGGTGTTCCCGCCTGGGTCATGGGCGATGTGGTGGCCGCCACCGAGCCCGATACCGACAGCCCCGACTATGTGCAGGGCGCTAAAGGGGTCAATGGCGGCGCGGTGCGCCTTCTTCGGCCAGTACGCATAATTATTTACTGCCCGTTGTGTAGCGGGCGCAGCAGAGCACGCGGTGTTCCCGCCCCCCCTTCCGGGGCCGTGGGAACACCGCGTGCATGTGTTTGTATACCCTATGAAGTTCTCCAGCGAGCGTATCGCTCCCGGTGCTGTTCACCGTATACGCATCACCTCCTGAGCTGGTGGGTTTCGTGCCAGCCTGCCCGGGCCACCCGCGAGTAGAGTGGATGAGTAGCAATGTTCGGGTACCCCCGCGCACACTGTGCACCTGAAAATCTAGTAGCGCCTGCCCGTATATTCTTCTTCGACGGATGCACCGCTGAGTTTGCTCAGCTGCAGCTCTGGCGCGGTGTGCTCTTCACGCTGGGGCGTGCGGGCGGGCAGGAACACCCAGCGGCGTTGCACCGCGAAGCTCACGGGAATCAGCACCGCCTCGGTGAGTACCTTGGCAGCCACCAGGTGCGCACCAAGGGTCATGAGCGCCTCCAGCAGGGCCGCGTTTGCCGCGAGGATGCCCACCGCCAGCGTTGCGTACCGCATCAGCGAGTTCCCGGGTGAGGGCCGGGCCGCCCCGTCACGCATCATTAGCCGGTTCACGCTGAAGTTCGCCAGCGCCGAGATAATGCGTGCGGCAATGACGGCCACCAGCAGGGGCGTACCGAGTGCGACGAGCGTGAAAAGTGCCGCCGCATCAATCAGGAACCCCGCGAACGAGGAGGCGAGGAACCCAATGAGCGGCGCGTATATAAGCGCCGAGTCGCGCACGGGCCGGAAATGGCTGGTGGGGTTGCCGGGCTCATACACTTTCACAATGGGCACCTGCACCAGGTTGACGCCCGCACGGGTGGCCCGCAGCAGCATGGTGAATTCGTACTCGTACTTGTCCCCCGGTATGTTCAGCGCCCATTCGATCATCTGCGGGGTGAAGCCGCGCAGCCCGGTTTGGGTGTCTGCTAGCCGGGCGCCGGTGGCGAGGGTGAAAAACCCGATGGTGAGGGCGTTGCCCACTTTTGAGCGCGCGGGTACTGTGCCGCTCCCCTGGGCCGTGTTATCGGGGAGGGTGCGCACCCCCAGCACGAGTGAGTGTTTGCCGCTGTCAGCGTGGGTTGCTGTGTGTGCGCCGACCCGCAGGATATCCCGCACCAGGTGTTGGCCGTCCGCGTCGGCGGTGACGACTACCTGCCGGGGCTGATAGATGCGTGCCCAGTTCAGGCCGGTGCGTATGGCTGCGCCTTTGCCCAGGTTGACGGGGTGGGTGATAACGGTTGCCCCGGTGAGCGTGAGTTCGGTGAAGATCGGCGCGTATTCGCTGCCGGATCCGTCGTCAATCACGAGCACCTGGATGCTCTCGCTGTGGGCGGTGAGCTGGTGTGTTAGCCGTATGAGTGAGTTGTCGGGTTTGTAGGCGGGAATGAGTACTATCATGCGGCACTCCCGGCAATGTAGAGAATATCGCTGGTGCCGCGTTCTTTGCTGCCTCCTAGGGGTTTATTGACGAGTTTCCCGTTGAAAACCATGACTGAGGAGCCGCCGCCGTCAAGGTTGTAGGCGGTTTCGCATCCGTGTTCTTTGAACATTTGGGCGAATTCGGGCATGGTAACCCCGCGCGAGTACCCGTCGGAGCGGCCGTCTACGACCATGAACAGCAGGTGGTTGTTTCCCAGCACACCCACGCCGGTGCGTGGCTGGTTGCCTTGGATGGAGTGGTTACCGAAGTTGGTATCGACCTCAACCTGGTCGATGCCGCTCATAACCTCGGAGTTTTTGACGAGCGCAGGCCCGAAGGAGAGGGGTGTTCAGCACGCCGGAGTCAATGAGCGCCTGTGCGTTGGTGCTGGTTTCGTCGTAGAGTTTGACGCTGCCGTCCCGGTAGAAGGCGAGCCCTTCACGGGCGGGCGAATCGCGGTAGGTGACGCCGTTGCGGATGACGATGCCGGTGTCACGGAACCCGTAGTAGTCCCCGTTTATGGCCCAGATACCGTTGTGCTGCGCGGCAATATTGGAGGGGGTGTCGATAATGTTCTGGCCGAATTTGTTATTGGCGAAGGCGGAGCGCAGCAGCGTGGCATTATTGAGTTTTACCTCGGCGGTGAACGAGACGACGGCGTTATTGCCGCTGCCTTCGGTGTAGCTTTTGAGGGTGATAGAACCTTCCTGCGCGGTGAGCCCGCTGTCGGTGATGCTCACCCCGGTGAGCTCGGTGGGGTCTGCGGCGCCGGATGGGTTGTTTTTACTTTGCTGCGCCACCTCATAGGCGAGGGTGTCTTCGATTTGGGTGTGTTCGGCGAGGTACCGGTTGTAGGCCCAGCCAGCCCCGACCCCCGCGACGGCGAGGGTGCCGATGCCGCCGCCGATGAGGACGCGGCGGGTCATTTTCTTTGCGGGTTTGGTGCCGCCGGGGGTATTGGGGGTGCTATCCGCCGGGGCGAGGATGTCTTCGGTGAGAGTGTTTGAGCCGGTAATATTCTGTTCGTTCTTCATATTTATAGGTTGAAATACCATCCCATGCATGGGGCATGAAGAACCTTTATTTTAGCTATGCATCGCAGCTCATATTTTCTTATTATTTTCTGATCTCACGCTTACCCGCGGCTCACCTTTTCCTGCTATATGCAGAACGCATCTGGGAAGCGCCAGTACACCACACCGGGCCAGCACCACCTGCCCCATCCAGTTACCCAAGCTGAAGGCACACAAAAACCGGTTCGGGCATCCCCTGGGGGGATGCCCGAACCGGTTGCATAGCAGGCGACATGAGAGCCAGTGCCGCGCCTTATACTTTTAGCGATGCACCTCAGCTATGCCTCGTCGTCGTAGTTTGCATATTTCTCTGCGTACGCCGAGTAGTCATCCTCATCATCGTAACGATGTTGGGATGAGTCGGAGGTTTTACTCTTCTTAGCGCTACTGAGCTCACGCTCAAGTGCGCTGTAATCGGTTTCGGGGCTGAAATATTTCATCTCCCGAGCCTGCCGTGTTGCCTTAGCCTTCTGACGGCCGCGCCCCATGGCGTGACCCCCTCTTTCATCCTGTCCGTGACTGCCGCCCGCATGGCGCGCGCAACCGACGGATCGCTTGTACAGTCTTTCCTGCCTTCTAGAGTACCTTGTTTGACCCCTTATTGTCTTCCTGACAGACACATATTCTGCTAGAAATCTCAGAAAAACCGGGGGCAAACACCGCCTATTGCGGGTTTGAAGCTTACCGAACACCCTTTTTATTTTGCACGGGTTATCGGCAGCTTTAGCACCCCGAGAGTGCGGAATACCCCGTCCCCTCCTACCGACGTGTTAGGAGAGGACGGGAAGTCGTATCCGGCACAACAGGCCATTGGGCTAGGCTGCGGTGAAGCTGCCCAGCTCACTCGCCCCGCTTGCCGCAGTGGTGGATGCAGCATCTACACTGCCGGAGGTCACAGAGACGGTGTAGCTTTGCCCCTTGACAATATTCTTATTCGAGACGAGCACCAGCTGCACCCCTGACGTGGTGATCTTATAGTTCGTGACCACGGTGCCTGAGGAATCGGTGACCTGAACGGTGCTGCCCTGGGTGAGGGCCGACGAATCAGTAATTTTCAGGTACCCGCTGGTCGATGCTGAGGAGGGGGCTTCGAACATGTCGGCGGTGCTGCCAGCGGTGACGGTTCCCCCATTCAGCAGCAAATCACCGTTGGAGTCAAGGGCGTTATTGCCGCCAGCGGCGGGGCCGTTTACGGTGACGGTGCCGCCGCTGAACGTTGCGGTACCGTTCGAGTCGATCCCGTCGCCCTCGGCGTTGACCGTCACGGTGCCGCCGCTTATATTAATGGCCGCGTCTACCACCTCGAAGGTGCCGCCGCCACCGCCGGGCATAGCACCGTCAGTCGGAGGCTGGGGCATATTCTGGTTTTGCCCAGTGCTGCCCTGGCTGCCGCCGGGTGCGGCTCCCCCGCCCGCCGGGGCCTGCTGCACCTGACCGTTCTGGTTCTGCTGGGTTTGCTGCCCAGTGGTGGCCGTCCCACTGGTGGTATCGGATGAGGTGTCAGAGGAGCTGTCTTTGAGGGAGGCGTTAATACCGTCATCCGTGCTATTGACGGTCACATCACCGTCAAGAATATTAATGTACTGCGCCTCAATGCCTTCATTGGATTTCTCGATTTTCAGGGTGCCGCCGGAAATTTCGAGGGTGTGCGGGGCCTTGAGCCCGTCGTCCCCAGCCGAAACGGTCACCGACCCGGCGCTCAGCCGGGTGAAGCCCATGCTTTCGTCATCGGTGTTGGTGGATTTAATGCCGTCTTGTGCGGCAGTAACATTGACGATACCACCGGTAATATCAACATAGTCCTTGCCCTTAATACCGGTGTTCGCGGCGTTGACCTCAAGGGTGCCGCTGGCAATAACCAGCCCGCCAGTAGTGTGGATGCCCTCCTCGTAGGCACCCTCCACAGACAGGCTGCCCTCCCCGGTGAGGGTCAGGTTCGCGGTGGAGTAGATGGCAGCATCCGGGTCGTCGTCACCGGTGGCAGTGTAGTTAGCCTCATCAGCGACGGTGTTCGTGGTACCCGCAGCAGTGTAGATAATTGCTTCGGCGGCGCTCACCACATTAATGGCCGCCCCGGTTGAGTTGGTAATCTTCGCGTTATCGAGTACCAGCCGCACCGTGTCGGTCTTGGCCGCTTCGATCTTCACCTGGCCGCTGTACTCACCGGTGATCCGGTAGGTGCCGCCGGAGGTAATGGTGATGGTGCCGTTCTCTACGCTGACCCCATCGGTGGCGGTGGGGTTCGCCAGGTCAATGGTTTTCTCGCCGGAGGAGTCCCAGGTGAGGTCCTCATTGGTGTAGTGGGTTTGGGCGTCTAGTGTCTGCCCAGCAGCCGCATTGGAGGTGGACGTTCCGGCGGTGGTTCCTGAGACTGCGCTGTGCACGGTAGAGGTGCCGGAGGTAAGAGTGGTGCCGCTGGCGGTAGAGCATCCGGTGAGCCCCAGCGCGGCGATCAGAGTTACGGAGGTTACGGTTTTGAGCATTGAGTTCTTCATACCTCCTATATTTCGGCAGTTAGCTAAGCCTCAGCTGTGTTCGGGCTTTTTCTGCGCAATGTCTTAGGGGCTGCCCCCAGTTGCCGCAGCAGATAACCTGAATCATTGAGAGATGAGCCTAAAAAGACACGCGATGCGCCGGTTTGAGCATCGCGTGTTTTCTGATTGTGCATCTTCAGCCCCTGTACCGTCACAAGCCACAAGATAGCGGCTCCCCGTCTCCTCCCATTGTGTTGGGAGGGAACAGGAAGCCGCGGCTGGCTCAGCGGGGTGCTGGATTAAGCGGCGGTGAAGCTGCCCAGTTCGGTTGCGCCATTCGCCACATCGGTGGAGTCAATATCCACATCGCCGGAGGCCACGTAGACCTTGTAGTCCTGCCCCTTGACAATATTCTTATTCGAGACGAGCACGAGCTGCACCCCTGACTTGGTGATCTTATAGTTCGCCACCACCTCGCCGGAGGAGTCGGCCACCTGGACGGTTTTGCCTTGGGTCAGGGCAGCGTTATTAACGATTTTCAGGTGCCCGCTGGTTGATTCCGTTGAGGGTGTCTGGAACTTTTCGGCGGCGCTGCCGGTGGTGACGTTTGCCCCGTTCAGCAGCAGCTTGCCGTCAAAGTCAATAGCCCTGTTGCCGCCAGCGACGGGGCCGTTCACAATGATGGTGCCGCCGGTGAATACCGCGTTGCCGTTTGTGTCGATCCCGTCAGCATCAGCGTTGACGACCACGGTGCCGCCGCTAATATTAACGTCTGCGTCTACCGGAGCGGCGCCAGCACCATCAGCGGGTTCCTGTTCCTGGTCGGCATCGCCGTCATCATCTACCTTGTCGGCTGCGGGCAAGGAGGCGTTAATGCCGTCATCCGTGCTATTGACGGTCACCTCGCCGTCAAGGACGTTAACGTACTGCCCTTCAATACCCTCGTTGGACTTTTCAATGTTCAGGGTGCCGCCGGAAATTTCGAGGGTGCGCGGGGCTTTGAGCCCGTCATCCCCAGCCGAAATAGTCACCGACCCGTCACTGAGGCGAGTAAAGCCTTTGTTTTCATCATCGGTGTTAGTGGATTTAATGCCGTCTTGCCCAGCGGTAACCTTCACGGTGCCGCCAACAATGTCCACGTAGTCTTTGCGCTTTAATACCGGCTTTTGTGGCGTTGACGTCAAGGGTGCCGTTGGCGATGACGAGTCCGTCAGTGGTGTGAACACCCGCTTTGTAGGAGCCCTTCACAGACAGACTGCCTTCCCCAGCGAGGGTCAGGTTCGCGGTGGAGTAGATGGCCGCATCCGGGTCATCTGCGCCTTTAGCAGCATAGTTAGCCCCATCCGCAATGGTGTTTGCCGTGCCCGACGCGGTGTAAATAATCGCTTCACCAGCGCCCGCCACATTAATGGCTGGCCCGGTTGAGTTGGTAATCTTCGCATTATCGAGCACCAGCCGCACCGTATCAGACTTACCGGCTTCAATCTTCACTTGGCCGTTGTACTCGCCGGAGAGCCGGTAGGTACCGTCTGCGGTGATAGTGATAGTGCCATTGTTAACGTTTACCCCGTCGGCAGCGGCGGGGTTCGCCAGGTCAATGGCTTCTTCGTCGGAGGAGTCCCATTTGAGGTCTTCATCGGAGTAGTGGGTTTGTGCATCTAGCTTTTGCACTGCGGCTGCGTTGGGTGCGGCAGCGACGGGAGGCGCACCATTGGCGGCAAGGTACCCGGTAGACCCCAGCGCGGTGATCAGAGTTACGGAGGCTACGGTTTTGACCGTTGTTTTCTTCATATTTATTGTTATCTTTCGGTGATTATTGGAATCTCAGCAATCGCTCAAGACCTTAAAAGTCTACCTTAAGTTGAAGGATTGTGTAACCTGATTCATAGATAAATAAACATAAAGAAGACACGCGATGCACCAGTTTGAGCATCGCGTGTCTTCTTATTGTGTACCTTCACCTCCGTACCGCTACGAGCCGAAAGACAACAGTTCCACGCCTTCCCCGTTATTCCGCCTTGTCACAACGGGTTTATAGGTATTGTTGGGCTATTCTGCGGCGTACGTGCCCACTTCAACCGCCCCCGGAGCGAGGGTCGTACTGCCCTCCTGCACCGGCTCAGACACCGTATATACCGTATAGTTATTGCCCTTTACGAGGGACGGGTTCGAGACGAAGAACAGCTGCACGCCGGAGGTAACCACCGTATAGTTCGCCACCACCGCCCCGGTCTTGGTATCCGTCACCTGTACTGTGCGTCCGGGGGTAAACACGTCCAGATCAACCACTCGCAGGTACCCGTTCGTTGACTTCTCGGAGGGGACCTTAAACATTTCTGCACCGCTGCCGGCCGCCGCAATATTCACCCCGTTCAGCAGCAGCTCACCGTTGGCATCCACCGAGTTATTCAGGTAGGTTGAGGGGCCGTTAATGGTGACAGTGCCGCCGGTGTAGGTCTGGGAGCCGTTCGAGTCGATACCATCCCCCTCAACATTCACCGTGACCTGCCCGCCGCTGATATTAATGGCGGCGTCAATGACCTCAGTGGTATCCCGTGCCCCTCCCACACTGCCACTGGGTTCCTGCTGGGGCTGACCGTCAGGTGTGGGGTCGTCCTCGGATTCCTGCCCATCGGGCAGGGGGTCTTTGAGAGAGGCGTTAATACCGTCGTCTATGCTGTTTACAGATACCGCACCACCGAAAATATTAATGTACTGGCCCTCCACACCTTCTCGGGCCTTTTCAATATTGAGCGTGCCGTCGGCTATTTCAACGGTGCGGATGGCTTTAAGTCCGTCATCGCCCGCAATAACCTTCACGGTGCCGCCGGTAATACGAGCCCACCCGTACCCTTCCTCTTTAGAGTTGGTGGCTTTAATAGCATCTTTCTGGGAGTTGACGGATACCTCACCGCCCAGAATGTCCACATAGTTTTTGCCTTTAATCCCGGTTTTTACGGAGTTCACATTCAGGGTTCCGTTGGAGATCACCAGCCCGCCAGTGGTATGCACCCCTTCTTCATGGTTCCCGTTCACCGTCAACGTGCCTTCCCGGCGAGGGTCAGGGTTCGCGGTGGAGTAGATCGCTGCGTCTGGTTTTTTTCTTACCAGTTACCGTGTACTGCTCCCCCATCACTGACAGTATTGGTGGTGCCAGCCATCGTATATACGATTGTCGTGCCGCCTCCGCTGGCGGTAATAGCAGGCCCCGTGGAGTTAGTAATACTCACATTATCTAAGATGAGCCGCACTGTCTCAGGCTCGGCGGTATTAATGCGTACCTGCCCGGTGTAGTCGCCGCTTAGATGATAGTTCCCGGCTTTGGTAATGACTAGGGCACCATCCTCAACGCTCACCCCGTCAGCGGAAGGTTCATTCGCAAGGTCAAGGCGGATTTCAGATCCAGTATCCCAGGTGAGACTACCGTGGGTGTGGTGGGTTTCAGCATTAATTTTTTCGCCGGTTTTCGTATTCGAACTATATTTGCCCGAGGGGGCTTTTGCCTGTTGAGCGGGTGCGGCATTGGTCGGGCCTAGGGAGTCTTTCGGGGCGGCACTAGATTCATTATTACTACCTGAGCATCCAGCCAGTCCCAAACCCACAATAAGGGGTAGAGAGGCTGCCACGTTTAAAGGGGATTTCTTCACTATGCGTCTTCTTCCTGCCTGCGTATATCGGTGTCTGTAGGCGCGTGTCATAACGGTAACGGGTAACGTTTGGCTCCCCATATACCCTTACCGGTGGTTGGTGTTATTGGCGGTTATTTGCATGTTGTCTGCGCGCTGCACCCTAGAATCCCCCTGGGTGAGGGGGGTCCGTCGAATACGCGCCATGAGTTAGGTGGCGGTAAGCCACGCACTCTACCCTACCATTAGGTGGGTTTAAAAATACTAAATGGGTGACGCCTGACCCTGCGGCATAGCATTCACTGTGGTCTAAAAAGGGTACGGCACCTGCTGCGCTTATTGTGTGAGGCATTGGGCCTTATCACGTTCTGCGCGGCAGGTGCCGTCTCGTACCGGCAATTTAATGTGTTCGTTCTTGCGCCGGTTTTAGTTCAGTGTCGGTTGTGGTTGGTTATTCTCCCTTCTATACGGTGACGCGGGTTGCCTAGACGGCAACTTTAGCTGGCACCAGGTTCATCCACCGCTCAATAATGCGGTGCCACTTATTGGAGGGCAGCTGCGGGTTGAGTGCCGCCAGACCGGTACCGAACTTGAGATCTTGACGGGCCGGATGCCCGCACGCCACAGGTGCTTGTCTGCGACTGAGGGGCCGTGCCGATTTCGTTTCAATAATGACGGTGCCGGGAATCGTGTACTCAACCCCCACCTTATGGCCGTGGTAGTTTTCCCGGGTTACCCCCGCATAGAGCGCATGATCCGACAAGGGCGTCCACGTGAGGTTACGGTCAATGGTCAGGCGGGAATCCACCGGGTTCTGCTCTGAGGCGGGCAGGTAAATGGTGGTGCGTCGATACCCGGTGCTAATAACCGGTTCGAACTCAATGGCCGGGGTGTCAAGAATCCCGTAGAGTGCCTCGTTGACGTACTGTCGGCCCTCTTCAGTGAGCTTGTCACGGTCATCAATGGAGTAAGGAATGCGCTCCTTCACGGTCATGGCGCGTTCGCCTTCGGTCTTGACCTCCAGGAAGCATGTGTTGGTGTCGAGGTAGCTGCGGGTGCGCACCTTGAACCGGTCGGGGCGGTCGGTGGCGGCCGCGTAGTAGCTGACCAGGTTGGGGGTATCGAAGTAGACGGAGTCGTAGGCAAATTCGCGCTGCCCCTCAATTTCGAGTACGGATGCCTCGGCGGGCAGCTCTGCCAGTACCGATGCCGCGTAGTCTGCGTCTACGATGTATTTACGGTCCATGCGGGTCTGCATGGCAGCTTTGTTATTAAGATCGTTCAGGGTAATGCTCTGCCAGTAGCTGGGAATAATTTCCATGATGCTGTTCCTTTCGGGCACCGCCCGGTGACTGTGCGGAAGCCGTGCCGGGTCGGTATTGTCGGTTAGAGCTACGAAAGTAGCAGGATATGCGCGAATCCTTTAGATATTGCGGGACGCCTCATGCAGGTGGTGGCCGTAGCCTTGCTGTGAGGAGGCGTACCCTTGGGCTTGGTTGCCATAGCCCTGAGTGGCACCTGCACCCTGCTGTGTTGGGGTGTTCTGCGCCTTGGCAGTTACCGCATAGTCGGGGGTGTTTCCCTGTTCTGCGGTGGTATCTTCTGCCGGTGGGTCAGGGTTGTAGCTAACCTCTGCCCTGGTAGTGTCGTTGACCATGTCGAGCTCCGATACTTTCACGCTGAGCACTTCGTAGGAGAGCTTCTGGTTCAAGTATGTTTTGAGTTCTTCAGGGTCGCTAATGGCACGATCGACGGTAATGATCTGGGTCTTCTGCTTATTGTCGAAGAAGGGCAGATCGACGACGGCCATGATAATAACGAGCATCGCCATGAGGGCGTATGCCATATATTCGGGATCCAGCCTGACACCTGCGATGAGGCCCAATGCCAATGAGACAAAGTAGTAGGCAACTTCGCGTTGTGCCAGTGGAGTGGAACGCAGGCGGATAATGGATAGCACGCCGAATAGTCCAAGCCCCATTCCTGCACTCGTGCCGGGAAGCAAATGAGAGTGCTTCTGTGACCACAAAAAAACGCCGAAGTTAATGATGGTGTATGAGACCACTAGCTCACGGCGGCTGTGGCGGACGAGGTAGATGGTGCACAGAGCGGCAATTGCTATAAGGTCCGCGATTACCATACTCACTAGGGTGCATAGGATTCTCCGTCTGTAGTGTAGTGATTCGGATATTTATAGATTCGCGCTTAATCCTGTGTTGTAGCTGTGTCCTACTTAGATCGCAGGTATGTCTTCCAACGGCGCTGGTCTTATCCTGTATCGCCTCTTTTCTGTTGGCGGTTCATGTGCTGTATTCCCACATATTTCATGTGGGTTTTTGAGCGGTAACTGTCAGTGGAATATATCTGTTACCTTTCCCCTCATTTTATCAATCTAAGGCTTAGGTTTTAACGCACCTTCACGTTCTATGGCTTAAATTCAACCTATACAGATAGAGTTGCCTTGACATTTATGTGCATAAAAATCACACCCACATAACGCCTCTTGCGAACGAAATCATTTATAGTGTGACCTGTTTTATGGTTTTCTGTGGGGATATCCCCACAAATCCAAAATCCCCCTTTGCATTCCATGCAAAGGGGGATTTAAGTGAATATTTACACAATGCGGCAGTATAAAGTACCGACCGAGCGATATTTTATGATTTACGCCGAATATTGAAGAAAATGATGAGCGCAGCGAGTACCACACCGCCGCCGATCAGCCCGTAGCCAAGCCACGGCATCATATTCCCGCCCGAGTTATTTGAAGATGCGCTGGTCACTGCGGTGGGGCTGGCGCTGCTGCTGATCGGGCTTAGCGGCTTTTCATCCGCATCTGTGGTGGCGCTGCTAGCAGCGGTGTGAGTTTCTTCTTCCTTAGCCGCGGGGCTGCTTTCTTCTTTAGCGGGAGTCTCTGTCTTAGCGCCTTTAGAAGGATCTTCCTTGGGACTTTCAGACTTGTTCGCATCGGCTGAGGCTGACTCCGACGGCTTAGCCTTGCCGGTGCCGCCGTTTTTGTCTACCACGGTCACAGAAGCGGCGATGCCTCCGCGCTTATTATCGTTGGGGTTCAAAGACCCGGTGAGCACGTTAATGGTGGCGGTCGAACCGGCAGTATAACGATCCTGCCAGGGAATAGAGCCACTTACCTTACCATCGGCATCAGCTTCGAACTGCAAGTAGTCTGATGAACCCACGGGCCCACCGTTGAGACGCACGGCAAGTACTGAGGGGGTGCCGTCGGTGGCAAAGAAGTTAACGCCCGAAAATTCTAGGGGCTCACCCTCAGTCCAGGTTGAGGGGAAGGTAAGGGTGGCGCCGTCGGTGTATTCCTTTAACGATAGGCGTTGCAGATGGTTCTGGCGCTGCATAAGCGGCCGGTGCCAAAAACCGAGCTGCTTTAGTAGACTGCACCGAGAGCGAGCACAGCGCCGGAAGTAGCGATTTTTTTACGGAATGTCATATCACCAGTCTATCGAAAATGATGTGTACCGTGTGGATAGTATTACCGTATTATTAAAACTCCCCCGTGTAATAATTCACTTTTTGACTGAATTCACCCTGCACTATCAACCTTTAGATCCTCAGTATTTCAATCAAGACACTCTAAAAGGCTACATCTTAACTACACACTATAAAAAGGTATAAAACATAAAAATGCACATATCTCCTATAATACTGAGGGTATAGTGTTTATCTATTCATACATTGTTATTTTATTGCAGGTTTATGATACGTTCAGCACATCGTCAAGAAATTTTACGCTCGGCGTGGCGTATTTCCCCTATGAGCACTATACCCACGCATAATGCGCCGTACCTTTGTATTTCAGAGCACCCTGCACCTCCTGGCTGAAGAGCTTCTGTAAGCCTTCATCGCCCCCTCCCGCAAAGCCGAAAGTGCCCCTCCTACACACAAGTGCAGGCCTCTGCCCCGCCATACTGCGGTATGCAAGAGACCTGCACTATTGTTGTCGGTTGAATACTCCACGGCAGCGCGCATTGGGTAACGCGCACCAGCCAAGGTCTAGGAAGCTAAAAGCCCAGGGAGCTCTGCTTACGGCGGCGCATCACCACAGTGCAGGCAACACCAGCGCCCACAGCAGCCAGGCCCAAGCCCGCAATGGTGGCAACACCGGCCGCGCCCGTGCTTGCCAGCCGCCCAGAGATACTGCCGCCACTATTATTATTGCTGTCGCTAGCGGCTACCCCGCCATTAGAATCCACGCGGGAGGCGCTGTTCTCATAGTCAGCGTCCTTCTCGCAGCCGACTCCATCATGGTCGGCGTCAAACTTCTCCTGAAGTCCGGGTGGCCCTTGTGGATGGGGGCCAGACCGGCATCCTGCACCTCTTTACAGTTCTGAAAACGCGGGGTTGGTGATGCTTCTGTATCTGCACCAGCGTTCACCGACGCCTCAGCAGAAGCCGATGAGGTTTCGCTGGAGGTCGCCGAGGGCTGCTGCGAAGGGGCGGTCTCGCTCGGGGTTGCCGAGGGCGATTCAGCCGGTGATTCAGAGGGTGATTCAGATGGGGCAGCAACGGGTGAGCTCGCGCTGGGGAGCAGGAGCTGAAGGAGACTCCGAAGGCACGCTGCTGGGTTTCTCAGAAGGTGACGGTGTCTCAGAAGGGGTGTCCTTCGGTACAGACGGATCAGACGGGCAGCCGAATTGTCCACGACGGTCACCGTAGCCGCCACGCCGCCACGCTGCCGGTCTTTCTTATTCAACGAGCCGGTGAGCACATTAATTTCGACGCTTTCCCCGGCTTTAAGGTTCTCCTGCCAAGGGATAGAGCCAGAAATATTGCCGTCCGCATCCGCTGTAACCTCTAGGTAGCGGGCGCCGCTGACAGGGCCGCCGTTGATCTTAATCGCCAGAATAGAAGGGGAACCATCAGTTGCTTTGAAACCGGTACCCTGTAAAGTGCAGGGGTTGACCTACGGTCCAGGTGTCCGGAAACTGCAGGCTCGCCCCATCTTCTGTAAACGTGAGCGGCTGCGGCTGGAACCGAACCAGGTGCTGCAAAAGCAGCGGGAACAGTTGCACCAACCATGCCGCACCCCAGTGCGGCAACGATGCTGAATGTAGTAAATTTAGTGCGAATACTCATGACTTAATTTTATCTGTACGCACAGTATTAAATGCAGTTATTGCACGCAGAAGACTATGGTGTTCGTCAATATGGTTAACCTTCCTTAGACGTAAAACCCACCCTTAAATCATTGGTGCTATATCCCTGATCTGGCGGGTTTTAAGGAACATATTAACGGTATAAGACACGGCTTCTGTGGCTGGCGACTCATCGCATAAGTGCTCTAAATTGACCCGCAATACACTCTTGCATTCTTATAGGCACGTTCTTGAATATGTAGAGAATAATTCACCCACAGCGGGTTATATGCGAGAGCGGCATCACTCTTTACGCATTTTGCGCACGGCCAGGAATATTGCTCCACCAATTCCGCCCACAATCAGCACATAACCGGCAGCCAGCAAAACCCCGTTTTTACCGGGGTCCGCAAGATCTGCCGGGCTAAACCCCTGCCCGGAAGAACCCTGCTCACCCGAGGCCTCCGTAGAGGCAGAAGAATCCCCAGCCGCAGCACCCGTGGTAATCGTCACAGGCTCGTTGCCGAAGTCTGCGGGCTTATCGCACCCCACACCATCATGGTCAGCGTCAAAACCCTCCTGAAAATCCGGGTGATCCTTATGAATAGGGGCCAGCCCGGCGTCCTTCACCTCTTTACAGTTATGAAAACGCTTATTCCCGCTGGCAGAGGCTGAGGCTGACGCACTGGGGCTGGACTCACTGGCACTGGCCGAAACCTTATCGGAAGGACCATCCGGTTCGGAGGAATCTATAGCGCTGCCAGAGGCCCCGTTACTATCCTGCTGCCCACCCTGTGGGGAGGCTGATGGGTCGCTGCCGCCGCCGCTTTGGGCACCGCCAGCATTATTATTATTGCCGCCGGAGTTATTGTCGCCGCCGCTGCCGCCCTGGTTCTTATTGTCACCAGAGCCGCCGTTACCGTCTTATTATTCTTATCCCCAGAGGTGCTGCCGCCGTCAGAGCCCCCGCCGTTCTTATTCTCACCAGACTTATCTTTCTCCGCCGGTTTCTGGGCTGCACCGGTGGTGGTCTTCGGCTGCGGGGCAGGGTTCTGCCGCGCCGGAGCGGCCACAACCCGCACATCAACCTCGCTGCCCTCGTAGAAACCGCCCCGGGTCAACGCGAAAGTCTCAAACTCAATGCTCTGCCCGGCCTGTAAACTATTCGACCACGGGATAGAAGTAGTGAATTTTCCATTAGCATCCGGACGCACCTCGTGGTAAATTTCGCCCTCATCGCCACGCAATACAACAGTCACCGACCGACCGCTTCTGGTTCTAAACCCCTGCCCGATAACAGTTAGCGGTTGCCCCGCCGTCCAAGTGGTGGGGAAATTAACGGTTGCTCCAGCTCTGAAATAACTGGTGGCAGTGGGAGCAGCCACCGGCGCGGCCGAGGCAATAGGAGCGGATGTGCCTACCATGCCGCCCGCAAGCGCGGCTATGATACCGAAAGTGGCAATCTTGGTGCGAATTGTCATGCCTTATATTCTATCGGCGAAGCAATAATATTACATGGCCTACGATTATGGTGTGGGTCAAATAGCGGCGATAGGGCACGCACTATTTTGCGCTAATGTACGCCCCCATTAGGGGAAATACTCTAACCCGGTGCTTGGCGTACCTTGCGTATTTCTTTATTATTCTTCTCCTGTGCGTGGCGGCGCCTTGGGCCACGGTGCTCACAGCTGCAACCGGTCAAGCAGCTGGCCCAGTGCATCCCCCACATTGGTGCGCCACAGATAGGTGGCGCGCGCATCCGCCCGGCCCGGCCCACCGTTCAACACGGCAACCGGCTTATTGGCCTTGGAGCGTATCCAACACAATCTTGTAACTGCTCATCACCGCCACCGACGAACCAACCACCAGCAGAGCAGTCGAATCAGCCAGCATGTGCCGCAGCCGCTCCTTCCGCTCGGCGGGCACAGATTCACCGAAGTACACCACATCCGGTTTAAGGCGCTGGGAGCCGCACGCAATGCACCCGATCATCACAAAAATCACGGATGAAATCGTTATCCAACTCAACATCGCCATCAGGGTTAACCCGCAAATCGGTGCCCGCAAGACGCGCCAAATAGCCGGGATTTGCGGCATCCAAACGAATATCCAGGCTCGCCCGCCCCTCACGGTGCCCGCAGGTGAGGCATATGATCGTTGAGAGATCACCGTGCAGAGCCAGTATATTTCTGCTCCCCGCCTGGGCATGAAGCCCATCAACGTTCTGGGTGATCACCCCAGAAACAGCGCCGTGCTGCTCAAGCTCAACCAGCGCATAGTGGGCGCGGTTAGGTTTGGCCTCCTTCATGCGCCGCCACCCCACATAGGAACGCGCCCAGTAGCGCTGGCGGGCAGCGTCATCATACCGGAATTCCTGGTAGGTCATCGGGGGCGGTGCTCACGCAGGAACCGGCGGGGCCACGGTAATCAGGGATACCGGATTCGGTACTAACCCCCGCCCCGGTAAGCGCAAGCACCCGGCCTGCACGAAGCATACCAGCCACCCCTTCGAGGGCAACCTCAGGCTGGTGCGGCTGGGCGGTCTCGGCAACAACACGCTGGATAGAACGGATCGCGGCACGGTGCACGGCGGCAATCTCGTGATTATCGAATCCGGTCGTGTCAGTCCATTTATCCATTGCGTCCCAGTGTGCCGTCGTTCAAGAATGTACTGCACCCATTGTAGGATGCGCCCCTGCCATGACCGTGCACACTGCGGGTATCCGCACCGAAAGTGACCGTGCGGCGGCTGGGACCGCGCACTGCTCACCCGCGCACGGAAAGAATTTCTGGGAGTAAACCTCAACTAACAGCTTAAAGATAGGGTATCCATACTGTTGTACACCACAGTCCCAAAGCGTCTTTTCGGGCATTTTACCCTACGCGGTGCCTATAGAATTTTAGGTATGACAACTCATCACAAATTCGCAACTATTGGCGCCGTCGCCACGCTCAGCCTCAGCCTCGTAGGCGCGACCGCCGTCCCCGCCGCATTCGCGGCACCCGCAACCAACACCGCCGCCGTGGCACCCGCAGCAAACGCGAGCCACACCTACGACGACGGGGCAACCATCACCTTCCCCAGCTCCTGGACCGTGGGGCAGGGTCTAAGCTTCACCGGCACCGGGTTCAAAGCCAAAGACGGCTCACCCTCGGTACTCGCCCTCAAAATTGATGGCGGTGGCGTAAGCGGACAGCCTACCTGCGTGTTGAGGCCGACGCAAACGGCAACGTGGCGGGCACCATCCCCTGGCAGGAAGGGTTCAAACCCGGGCAGACCGTGACCCTCACGGTGCTTACCGGGTCGCTCAATAAACAGGATCCCCGCCGCGGCGGCGACGCCGCGACCGTGACAATCCAGGCGGCAGCAGCACCGAGCGCTTCCCCCACCGATACGGCTGCTGCTTCTGCTGCGCCCGCACCGACCGAAGCAACCCCCAGCTCCTCAGCCTCTGCCGCACAGAGCGCCACCGAGGCACCCGCTGCCTCAAGCGCCTCCGCAGCGGTGACGGGCAAGCCGCAGCCTCCGGTGCAGCCTTCCGCTGCCCCCAGCCAGAGCGAGCAGGCAGCAAACAATTCGGCGCAGGACTCTTCCTCTGCTGAACATAACGTGCCGAACGCATCCGCAAACGCGGAGCACCTGGCCGCTGCCGCTCAGGGCTCGGCCGTAGCTGGGGAAATCCCCAAGAACTGCACCGAAGCATCGGCGCGCGGACTCAGCAATATTGATGCGAACAGCCCGCACTACAGTGAGCACCTTGACCGTGACAAGGACGGGGTAGGGTGCGAGACTAAAGCAACCGGCACTTCCGGTTCCGGCACCACCAGCACCACCGGAGGCAAGCAGGCAGCAGCCGCTGACACCTCCACCGATGACAAACCTGATAACTGCACCGAGGCCCGCGCCCGCGGCCTGAACAATATTAAGGCAGGCAGCGAACACTACAGCGGCCACCTTGACCGCGACAAAGACGGGGTAGCGTGCGAGTCCAGGGTATCCGGCAGCTACTCGGGTGGCTCCGCATCGCGTGTCTCTTCCTCCGGGACTGTCGCCTCAACCGGCAGCACGGGCAGCTACTCGGCAGCTTCAACCACTCGCGGCAGGCTGGCAAGCACCGGCGCTTCGGGTGCGCTAACCATCGCCGGGGTTGGCCTGTTCACCCTCGTAGCGGGTACCACCGTCGTACTGGTGGCACGCCGCCGCAAGCAGGCATAACACCTTTCATCTACTAGCAAGAATGCGCGCCGTACCGGGATACTTCCCGGTGCGGCGCGCATTATCTGTACCAGCTGCGCTACCCGTTACCGCCTGGAGGTCACCGACAGACCGTCCATTGCAACATCCGGGTTCACATCCACCTCTACGGTGTCGCCATCGTGAATGGCACCTGAGAGGATGCCCTTCGCCAGACGGTCGCCGATCTCACGCTGTACCAGGCGGCGCAGCGGGCGGGCGCCGAAGGCCGGATCGTACCCTGCCAAGCCCAGCCATTCCAGGGCGGCGGGGGGTAACATCCAGGGTCAGGCGGCGGTCGGCCAGACGCTTGCCCATGCCCTGAATCTGCAGGTTCACAATCTGTCCCAGATGCTCGGAAGAGAGCGGCTCGAACATGATGATGTCGTCCAGACGGTTCAGGAACTCGGGGCGGAACGCCTGGTGAACCACCTGCATTGCCTTTTCACTGCGCTCCTCAAACGGCATCTCCTGATCGACCAGGTACTGCGAACCCAGGTTCGAGGTCAGAATCAGAATCACATTGCGGAAGTCCACGGTGCGGCCCTGACCGTCGGTCAGACGACCGTCATCAAGCACCTGCAGCAGAATATCGAAGACCTCGGGGTGAGCCTTCTCAACCTCATCCAGCAGCACCACGGAATAGGGGCGACGGCGCACAGCCTCGGTCAGCTGACCGCCCTCTTCGTGGCCCACATATCCGGGAGGCGCACCCACCAAGCGGGAAACACTGTGCTTCTCGCCGTACTCACTCATGTCGATACGCACCAGGGCGTGCTCGTCGTCAAACTGGAACTCCGCCAGAGCCTTCGCAAGCTCGGTCTTACCCACGCCAGTCGGTCCCAGGAACAGGAAGGAACCAATCGGGCGGTTCGGGTCGGAAATTCCGGCGCGGGCGCGGCGAACCGCATCCGCTACGGCAACCACGGCGGCTTCCTGACCGATCAGGCGTTCACCGATGCGTTTCTCCATCTCCAGCAGCTTCTCGGATTCGCCCTGAAGCATGCGCCCGGCGGGAATGCCCGTCCAGGAAGAGATAACCTCGGCAATGTCGTCAGCCGTGACCTCTTCAGAGACCATAGCCTCGCCATGAGCCTCAGTTTCGGCGCGCTGAGCTTCCTCCAGTTCCTTCTCCTTGGCGGGAATTTCGCCATAGAGCAGGCGGGATGCATCCGCCAGGTTACCCTCGCGCTGTGCCACCTCGGCACGCGAGCGCAGCTCGTCGATTTCACTCTTGAGATCGCCCACGCGGTTCAGACCGGCCTTTTCGGCTTCCCAGCGGGCGTTGAGCGCATCCAGCTGTTCTTTCTTGTCAGCCATGTCTTTGCGTAGCGCCGCCAGGCGTTCTTTAGACGCCGGGTCGGTCTCGTTCTTGAGGGCCAGTTCTTCCATAGTCAGGCGGTCTACAGCGCGGCGCAGCTGGTCGATTTCCTCGGGGGCCGAGTCGATCTCCATGCGCAGGCGTGATGCGGCCTCATCCACCAGGTCGATCGCCTTATCGGGCAGCTGACGTGAGGGAATGTACCTATTTGAAAGTGCTGCGGCGGCGACTAGGGCGGCGTCGGAAATCTGCACCTTTTGTGGTGCGCCTCGTAGCGTTCCTTGAGCCCACGCAGAATACCGATGGTGTCATCAACGCTCGGCTCACCCACGTACACCTGCTGGAAACGACGTTCCAGGGCGGGGTCTTTCTCAATGTTCTCGCGGAACTCGTCGAGCGTGGTGGCACCAATCATGCGCAGCTCGCCGCGCGCCAGCATGGGCTTGAGCATATTGCCTGCATCCATGGAACCTTCGGATGCGCCCGCACCAACCACGGTGTGCATCTCGTCGATAAAGGTGACGATCTGGCCTTCGGATTTCTTGATTTCTTCGAGCACGGCCTTGAGGCGTTCCTCGAATTCGCCGCGGTATTTAGCGCCCGCAACCATGGATCCAAGGTCAAGGCTGATCAGGGTTTTACCGCGCAGGGATTCGGGGACGTCGCCGGAGACCATGCGCTGAGCCAGCCCTTCGACCACGGCGGTTTTGCCGACGCCGGGTTCACCAATGAGCACGGGGTTGTTCTTGGTGCGCCGTGAGAGCACCTGCACCACGCGGCGGATTTCGGAGTCTCGGCCGATCACGGGATCGAGTTTACCTTCGCGGGCGAGCGCGGTCAGGTCGGTTCCGTACTTTTCAAGGGCTTGGAAGGTGCCTTCGGGGTCCGGGGTATCCACGGTGCGGTCTCCTCGTACTTGGGGAATGGTCTCTTCAATGACTTTGGCGGTTGCGCCCAGGTTTTCAAGCGCGCGAGCGGTATCGCTATCGCCGCTTGCGATGCCCAGCAGCAGCATTTCGGTGGAAATGTAGGTGTCACCGAATTTCTGTGCGTGGGTCTGTGCGCTCTGAATGGCGGCGAGGGCGCTGCGGCTGAAGTTTGCGTTCTGCACCGATGCGCCAGATGCCTTCGGCAGTTTCTTAATCTCTGCGGATGCAGCTTCCGAGATGGCGTCGATATCGAGCTCTGCGGCCTTGAGAACCGCTACGGCAACGCCTTCTCGCTGATCCATCAGTGCTTTGAGGATGTGCGCAGGTTCGATGCTGGGGTTACCCGCTGTCTGCGCGTTCATATTAGCGGCGGAGAGCGCTTCTTGGCTCTTGGTGGTGAATTTTGCGTCCATAAATCTTATCCTTTCGCGTCTTGTGCGGGGCGCATCCTGCGCCTTCTTTTTACAGCTAACTTGAGTCTACTACACTCAAGGTTTGGATGCAAGGGCTACTGCCGATTTTCGGGACCAAAAATTCAGTGCTAAAGAAGCTCTTTATACGAATAAAGCGTAGTTTTCGCCGCTTTATTCGTATAAAGAGCCTTTTTAGGGCGCGGGTGAGAGGATCAGGCTAGGTCTCAGTCCAGGAAGTCATACGGGCTTTGTTGTCGCGCCTGCTCCTCCAAAACCTCGTCGGTAACACCCTGCTGCAGGCGCGCCCCACGTCGGTTCGCACTGTACGCCAACGCGGCGGCAGTAATAGCGGCCGAGAACGTCAGAATACCGAAGGTGTTACCAAACCCTGCCGCATATCCCACGTACTCGCCGCCCACAAGCGCACCCATTCCTGAAACCGGCATCCCGGCGCGGTAGTCCGGAATAAACATGCCGAATAAAAACGCCAGCACCCAGCAGGCAGACTGCGCAATCGCCACACCCCAGCGGCAGGCGGGGCGGGTGAGCTCTGCGGCCGCGACAGCGCGGCGCGCATCCGCAAAGGCCCAGCGGGCCGCCAGGCACAGTATGAGTGCGAGCGCCGGGCCGAATGAGATAGCAAAAATAGGTACGAGGTCACCGGCTGCACCGAAGAGGGCACGGCCTACGGTAATCCAGGCGGCAGAGACAAGCGCCATGGGATAGGCGGCGTAGAGGGCTGCGACCTGTATGACGGCAGGTGTGCGTGCAGCCAATGAGTTTACGTGCGGGTGCGATCCGGAGCGCTCTGATTTTTCGTTCACTGTGCCATCCTAAACGGTTTGCGCCCCGGGTTGGGGCAGCACTCACCATGTCAGTGGTTTTTCCGCGGTAAAACCCACATAAACCTAAGCTTTAGCCAAAAACTTTATTGTTATACTGAGCACATTGGGTGCTTGCGGGTGCCCACACCAACCACGTTAAACCCATACCAACCACACCGATAAATAATGGGAGCCTACATGAAAATACTGGTTTTAGGAGCGAGCGGTCGCACCGGAAGCCTTTTCACCCGCAAAGCGTTAGAGGAGGGACACACGGTCACCGCCTATGTGCGTAACCCCGATAAGGCGGTGGCGCTTTTGGGGGCGCACCAGAACCTCATTATTGTTCCCGGTGCCCTGAACGATTCCGAGCAGCTTGCCACGATTTCTTCCGGGCAGGATGTGATGGTTAGCATCCTGGGGCAGAAAGCTACGGTACGGGAGTTTCTATCGACCAAGTTCATGCAGAAGCGCCTGCCGCTCATTATGGAGGCGGTGGTGGGTGCGGGTGTACCGCACTGCGTTCTTATGAGCGCCTACGGGGTGGGTGACACGGTGCGGAGTGCATCTTTTTTTTAATGCGTGTGGCGTGCAAGACCATTATGCGCAGTATTTTTAGGGACCGTGCGAAGGCCGACGCTATGGTTGCTAAGTATCAGCCGTATATTTCGCGGGCGTTGCCGGGCAGGCTCACAGATGAGCCTGGTAAGGGCGGGGCGAAGGTGGTTGATGTGACGAGTGTTGCGCATGTTCCGGGTATCCCAACGATTGCCCGTGAGGACGTTGCCGATGCTCTGCTCGATATTGCGGGAGACCCGCTGAATGCGGGTACCGATTTTCTGGTGACGATTGAGGATGTTGTCATACGGGCGGCCTAGAAATGCCCGGTAGGCTTAATGGCATGAGCACTAATATTCAGGGGGATTTTCCTCAGGCGATTCTTTTTGATCATGATGGCACGCTGGTTGATACTGAGCCGGTGTGGGCAGCCGCGAAGGTTGAGCTGGCGGCGGAGTTTGGTGGTGTGTGGACCGCGCAGGACACCCTGGACTGCCTGGGTTATTCCATGAAGTTCACGCTGGATAGGTTACGTGAGCGCGGGGTGAACCTGCCGGATCAGCAGATTAATGATCGGCTGGTGGGTAAGGTACGTGCGGCATTGGCGGATTCTCCGGTGGAGTTCCTGCCCGGGATTGAGCGTTTTCTGGTGCAGGTGCGTGATGCGGGTATCCCGGCGGCAATAGTTACAAATGCTACGACTGCGGTGGCTCAGCGCACGGCTGATGCCGCCCCTGAGGGAACGTTCTCGGTTGTTATTGGTAATGATGAGACCACGCATCCGAAGCCAAACCCACAGCCGTATCTTTTAGCGGCACAGCGTTTGGGGGCGGATCCCAGCCAGTGCGTGGCGATTGAGGATTCCCCTTCCGGGGTGCGCAGCGCTACGGATGCGGGCATGAAGTGATTGTAGTCCCCGGTGAGCTTGAGGTTCCCGCCGGTTTAGGGGATGTGCGTCTTCGGCATGAGGAGCTGGAGCTGAGCGTGTTTAAGGCGCTCGGGCGCTAGTCTTGAGGTTAGCCTAGCTTTCTCAAACTCTTAGGGTTTTCAAGGCGCCACATCAAGCAATACTTATTATGAATAAATAAGAATAATCTTGACGGGACGGTCTAAAAATGATTTACTAATATCAACGTACCGACCGGGTTTTCTCACGATAACCACCGGGCGGGCATCTACACATCATTAAGGAGTCGTCACTATGGCATTCGCAAAATACACCGCACCCGGTCTTACCCTTGACGAGGGCAAAGAAATCTCGGAAGTTCTGCAGAGCCGCCTGCACGATCTGAACGAGCTGCACCTGTCCCTGAAGCACGCACACTGGAACGTGACCGGCCCCGGCTTCATCGCCGTGCACGAAATGATCGACCCGCAGGTTGATACTGTGCGTAACTTCGTGGACGATATTGCAGAGCGTATGGCAACCCTGGGTGCAACCCCCAACGGCCTTGCAGGTGCCCTAGTCGCAGCGCGCAGCCACGAAGACTACCCCGTAGGCCGTGCCCGCGTCACCGACCACCTGCACGCCCTGAACGAGGTGTACACCCGCGTGATCAAGGAGCAGCGCAAGGCTATCGAATTTGCGGGCAAGGTTGACCCCATCACCGAAGACCTGCTGATCGGCCAGACCGCCGAACTCGAGAAGTTCCAGTGGTTCATTCGCGCATTCCTGGAGAACAGCGCAGGCGAAATCTCCTAACAGGCAGCCTTTCTGAGCCCTATAGGCTCACCGGGTGGGTGCTCTCCCCTAGCTCTGGGAAGGCACCCACCCTTTTTGCTGCCCCTCACGTCTGCTGCCTGGGAACCACCAGCCACGGCATAACCATATGCGCCGCATATTCCGGCAGAAGTGCGGGCGCAGGTGGGTGCGACACTTAGGCGAATAAGCCCGATCAGCATGGTGACGGCTGCCCGCATTTTTCGGCCCGGCGAACATCAGCACCCGGTCGGGTTTACCTAGATTTTCGCCCAGCGCCCGTCTATTCTAGTGTTTTGCACGCACCAGCCACCCTGAGGAAGACGCCCCATGTCACCCGAGCCCCGCAAACACACACCCGAAGCACCCGGCAGCAGCAACCACTCCCCCGCCCAGGCAACACCCGGCAGAAACCGGCGAGAGCCCATCACCACGCAGGCGTTCACCGCACCGGATGTCCCCGCGCGCCGCAACCCCGAACACTCAGCCCCTTCCCCAACGGCGGCACGCACAGGAGCGCTTGACCATGTACCGGCACGGCACCAGCCCGTCACCCAGCCAAGTGACGCACAGATCCGGCGGTGGCGGCGCTACCTGGCTGATGAAGAGTCGGAGGCCCGCATCTACCGCTATCTGGCCCAGCGCGCCGAAGGTAAAGACCGTGAGATTCTGATGCAGGTTGCCGAGGCTGAGAAACGCCACCAACAGCACTGGCGTGACATGCTCGGTGAACACGTTGGCAAACCCGTCCGCCCGTCGCTCTCATCCGCATTTTTGCAGTTCATGGCGAAGCATTTCGGGTCGGTCTTTATTCTGGCAATGGCGCAAATGGCCGAATCCCGCTCCCCCTACGCCGAAGACCCGGACGCCACCGAAGAAATGGCAGCTGACGAGGCTATTCACGAAGAAATCATTCGCGCCCTAGCCACCAGCGGGCGCGCAAAACTCTCCGGCAACTTCCGCGCGGCGGTGTTCGGCGCGAACGACGGGCTGGTCTCGAATCTGGCGCTGACGATCGGCATCACGGCCTCGGGCGCATCCAGCTCTATGGTGCTGCTTTCGGGGATTGCCGGGCTGCTCGCGGGCGCGCTATCCATGGCGGCGGGCGAGTTCGTTTCGGTGCGTTCCCAGCGCGAACTTTTGGATGCATCCCAGCCGACCCAGGTGACCCTGCGCGTGGCGGGCGACCTTGATATTGATGCGAACGAGCTTGAGCTCATCTACCGGGCGCGCGGCATGGATGAGGAGGCGGCGCACCACCGCGCGCTGGAACGCTTCGGGTACCTCGACTGCGACTGCGACCCGTCGCTGTCACACCGTGCGAATGAGGAAGGCGAAGAAGAGAACGTAGCACTGGGTACGGATATTGGTGCGGCGGCGGCATCGTTTAGCTTCTTCGCATCCGGGGCGCTCGTGCCGATTCTGCCCTATATTCTCGGGCTTTCCGGCCTCTGGGCGATGCTGCTTTCACTCCTGTTCGTCACCATGGCACTGGGCTTCACCGGCGGTATTGTGGGCCTGCTCTCGGGGTCTTCCCCGATGCGCCGCGGACTGCGCCAAATCCTCATTGGACTGGGCGCGGCGGGCATCACCTACCTGCTGGGCTAGCCTTCGGCACCACACTGGGGTAGGTCTATTCCGTTCCATACTTTCTCTACGCCAGCGGCTTTGCCCCTTTGCAATACACGAAATGCCACGCCTATAAGCGTGGCATCTGGGACCGGTGCATCCAAGCGATCTTACAACTTGGCTACCTATATTATTTAGCGGAGCTGACTATACAGCATTGCGCAGAGAGTAACCATAATAGAGAGACTATTCATCTCTAATGGTTCTTTGTTTTATGCTCCCTTGCAAGCCCAATAGAAAAACTCCTGCCGTTGGCACTCTCCCGATAGTGAAGGGCCGTTGACAGGAGCGAATTATTACTTTGATTATATACGAGACCCCCGGCGGCGCGAGCGTAATACTCGCACCGCCGGGGGTCTTATTAGCTGCCCGAACCGGGCAGATTGCTACTTGTTGGCGAAGATTTCGCGCATCAGATTAGCGGCTCAGAGGGGGTCTTGCCAACCTTCACTCCAGCAGCCTCCAGGGCCTCTTTCTTCGCCTGAGCGGTACCCGAAGAACCTGAGACGATCGCACCAGCGTGGCCCATAGTCTTGCCCTCGGGAGCGGTGAAACCAGCCACATAACCGACCACGGGCTTGGTAACGTTCGCCTTGATGTACTCGGCGGCACGCTCCTCCGCGTCGCCACCAATCTCACCAATCATCACGATACCCTCAGTCTCCGGGTCAGCCTCGAAAGCCTCCAGAGCATCAATATGGGTGGTGCCGATAATCGGGTCGCCGCCAATACCGATAGCGGTGGTGAACCCAATGTCGGCGAGCTCGAACATCATCTGGTAGGTGAGGGTACCCGACTTAGAGACAAGACCGATCTTGCCCTTGCCGGTGATATTCGCCGGAGTAATGCCAACCAGGCACTCCTCAGGGGTGATAATGCCGGGGCAGTTCGGCCCGATAATGCGGGTAATCTGCTTGCCGTTCTCGTCCACCGAAGCTTTCGCGGCAGCCCAGAACTCGGCGGTATCCTGCACAGGCACGCCCTCGGTAATGACGACGACCAGACCGATCTTAGCCTCAATAGCCTCCAGCACAGCGGCTTTGGTGAAGGCGGGCGGCACGAAAACAATCGAAACGTTCGCACCGGTTTCGGCAATAGCCTCGGCAACGGTACCGAAAACCTTCAGCTCAACATCGGAGCCGTCCTTTGCCTTGTGGGTAACGGTGGTGCCAGCTTTGCGGGCGTTCACGCCGCCCACAATGTTCGTGCCGGCTGCGAGCATACGAGCGGTGTGCTTGGTGCCTTCGCCGCCGGTGATGCCCTGAACGATGACCTTAGAGTCTTTGTTCACAAAGATAGACATAGTTTTTCCTATAAATCCTTCGGTGGCGATTACGCCTTGTTAGCGAGCTCTGCTGCCTTGTCGGCGCCTGAATCCATGGTGGTTGCCTGCACCACGAGCGGGTGGTTTGCCTCAGAGAGGATGCGGCGGCCTTCCTCCACGTTGTTGCCGTCCAGGCGCACCACAAGCGGCTTAGTTGCGGAATCGCCCAGAATCTCAAGCGCCTTCACGATGCCCTCAGCCACGGCATCGCACGAGGTGATACCGCCGAAGACGTTCACGAAAACGCTCTTAACCTGCTCATCGCCCAGAATAATCTCAAGGCCCGCAGCCATAACCTCAGCGGATGCGCCGCCACCGATGTCGAGGAAGTTGGCGGGCTTCACGTTGCCGTGCTTTTCTCCAGCGTATGCCACCACATCCAGGGTAGACATCACCAGACCGGCGCCGTTGCCGACAACGCCAACTTCGCCGTCGAGCTTCACATAGTTCAGGTCGTGCTGCTTAGCCTTAGCTTCCAGCGGGTTTCGGCGGATTTATCGACAAGCGCCACGTGATCGGGCTGGCGGAATTCCGCGTTATCGTCGAGAGAGACCTTGCCGTCAAGAGCCAGAATATCGCCTTCGGGGGTCTGCACGAGGGGGTTAACCTCAACGAGGGTTGCGTCTTCCTTCTTGAAGACATCGCCCAGCTTCACGAGAACCTCAACCACCTTGGGCTGCAGTTCAGCGGAGAACCCGGCGGCCTCAACGATCTCCTGTGCCTTAGCGGAATCGATGCCCACCAGCGGGTCTACCTCGACCTTAGCGAGAGCCTCGGGTCGTTCAGCGGCGAGCTGCTCAATTTCCATGCCGCCCTCTACCGAGCACATGGCAAGGTACGAACGGTTTGCACGGTCAAGCAGAATCGAGAAATAGTATTCTTCAGCAATGTCAGCACCCTGTGCAACCAGCACGCGGTGAACGGTGTGACCCTTGATATCCATACCAAGAATCTGCTGAGCGTGCTCGTATGCCTCGTCAGGGTTTTTAGCGAGCTTCACGCCGCCAGCCTTACCGCGGCCGCCGGTCTTAACCTGAGCCTTAATGACGGTCAGGCCGCCGATTTCCTCAGCTGCTGCCTTTGCTTCTTCGGGAGTGGTCGCAACAATGCCCTTGAGCACGGGTACACCGTGCTTTGCGAAGAGATCGCGCGCCTGGTATTCGAAAAGGTCCACAGGTGTCCTTCTTCGTCGAAGTGGTGCCGCCGTTTTAGGGTGCGGCGGCTTGGTCTGGTGAGTTACTATTCGACGTGTTTTACGCCCCTGAGAGGGCGCGCTGTCACGCTCTAAATTTCTCTCGGTTCTACTCTATCGGATATTTGGTTGAGGGTGTACTTATCAGACAACACACACGCTATTTTTGTAATGGGCATCACTATTCGGTGTGTTGGGTTTTGGCTAGACCTTCTCAATCGGTGCGTACCGCAGCAGCAGGCGCTTCTCTTCGGGAGGCAAAACGCACCTTCGCCACGGTCTTATCGCCGGTGCCTTCCAGGGCAAGAACCCGGCCCTCGCCGAAGGATTTATGGCGCACCGTATCGCCCACCTTCAGCTGCGGAATTTCCTTGCTTTGATGCACCCGCGAGCGGTTACGCACCGCTCCGGATGCGCTGGCTGCGGCCGCCAAACCGTAGCTTGCCGAACCATTGACTTCGGCGGTTGATGGTTCACGGTTCGCCCGGGTGCGGGATTCATCGTATCCCGTGCCGTAGCCGCCCGCGCTGCGCCCGTCGAAACCGTGTCCATCAGCATTGCGCCCACCGCTGGAACCATATCCGCTCGCCCCGCGATAGCCGCCCTGCCCGTAGCCTCCATACCCACTGGCACCGTTGGCGTATGCGCCCATCCCGGAGGCACCAAACCCGGCAAAACCGCCCAGGCGGCGCCACTCAATCAGCTCCTCGGGAATCTCTTCCAGGAAGGGTGAGGGCGGGTTGAACTGGCTCTTGCCCCACATTGTGCGGGTCTCGGAGCGGGTGATGTAGAGCCGCTGCATCGCGCGCGTGAGCCCCACGTAGGCAAGGCGGCGTTCCTCGCTCATCTCGCCCTCGTCGGTCAGCGCCCGCTGATGCGGAAACAGCCCGTGTTCCAGCCCGGTCAGGAAAACGACCGGGAACTCCAGGCCTTTGGCGGTGTGCAGGGTCATCAGGGTAATCATGCCCTGCGCCTTCGCTTCTGCGGCCTCGGCGGCAATCTGCGCGGCAGACGGGGTCTGACCGTCGGCGGAGGCGCCTCGGGAGGGGGATCGAGTCGGCATCCGCCACCAGAGAGACATGCTCTAAGAACTGTTCTAAGTCCGCGCCGGGGTTCTCCACCTCAAACTCGACCATCGCATCCAGCAGCTCCGAGAGGTTTTCCACCCGGGATTCGTCCTGAATATCCTTAGATTCGCGCAGGGCGGCAAGATAGCCGGACTGTTCGAGCACCGCCTCTAGGTTGTGGCGGCTGATTCGGTGCGCGCAATCTGGGCGAGGTCGTCCATGAGCTTGACGAACTGAGCATACTTTTTCACGGCGGCAGCGCCCAAACCCGGCACACTCCCCGGCTCGGCGGCAGCGGCACGGGCGGCGGCGAAGAAAGAAATTCGCTGTGCTGAAGCATAATCGGCAACCACGGTCTCAGATTTCGCACCGATACCGCGTTTAGGTTCGTTGAGAATACGCCGCACGCTCACGTCGTCGTCCGGGTTTGAGAGGGCGCGCAGGTAGGCGAGCGCATCTTTAATTTCTTTGCGCTCGTAGAACCGGGTGCCGCCGACCACGCGGTACGGCAGTCCGGCGCGCATCAGGAGTTCTTCAAGGGCGCGGGATTGGGCATTGGTGCGGTAGAAAATCGCCACATCCGAGGGTTTGATGCCGTGTTCGTCGGCAAGCCGGTCTATTTCTTGGGCGATGTAGCGCGCCTCCGCATGTTCGGATTCGGCGACGTACCCCACGATTTTTGTGCCCTCCCCCGATGCCGTCCACAGCTTCTTGGGGCGGCGGTTGGGGTTGCGTTCAATCACGGCGTTCGCGGCGGAGAGAATGTTCTGCGTGGAACGGTAGTTCTGTTCCAGCAGAATAATGTGCGCATTGGGGTAGTCGCTCTCAAAATCCGTAATATTGCGAATGTCGGCGCCGCGGAAGGCGTAAATCGACTGGTCTGAGTCGCCCACGACGGTCAGTTCGCCGGGCGGCGGAGCATCCGGGTACGGCCCCTGCTCGCGAGTGTTTCCCTGCGGATGCGCCCCCACCAACTCCCGCACGAGCGCATACTGGGCGTGGTTGGTGTCTTGGTATTCGTCCACCAGAATATGCCGGAATTTGCGGCGATAATAGTTTGCGATTTCGGGGAACTTCTTGAGCAAAAACACGGTTTTGCCGATGAGGTCGTCAAAGTCGAGGGAGTTCGCGGCGCGAAGGCGCTGGGTGTAGACGGTGTAAATCTGCGCGATAGTCTTTTCCCACGGGTTATTCGCGGCCGCCGCACTGTATTCTTCGGCGCTCACCAGCTCGTTTTTGAGGGCAGAAATCCTGTGTCTACGGCCTTGGGGGCAAACTTTTTGGTGTCAAGGTTCAGCTCTTTGATAATGAGCGTGAGCAGGCGCTGCGAATCCGCCGAATCGTAGATCGTGAAGGTCGATTTGAGCCCGAGTGCCTTGGCTTCTCGGCGCAGCACGCGCACGCAGAAACTGTGGAAGGTGGAAATCCACATGTGCTGCGCACGCGGGCCGATCAGCGCTTGGATGCGCTCACGCATTTCCGCTGCGGCCTTGTTCGTGAAGGTGATGGCGAGAATCTGCCCGGGAGTCGCCCGCCCGGTTGCGAGCAGATGGGCGATGCGGTGCGTCAGCACGCGGGTTTTGCCAGACCCGGCCCCGGCGACGATCAACAGGGGTGAACCGGCGTGTAAAACAGCTTCGCGCTGCCGGTCGTTAAGCCCGTCGATCAGGGTTTCAGGGTCGATGGTGCTCAGCGAATAGGTGCGCTCCCCGTAAGGGTCTTCGGGGTTGTACTCGCTTCCGTACCCGCCCACTCGGTAGGCGGGCGGCATGAACTCGCCGAGCGCATCCTCATGGGCGGTGACGGTTTGGGCATTCACCGCTTCAGGGTTGAGCTCGGGCATAAAAGATTCGTGGGCGAAGGGGTCTTCTTCCGGTGCGGAACTATCTTCCGGCGGAATATGGGCATCATATTCGGGATCGTAGGGCGGCTGCGTGTTTTCGAGATCGGCAAAGAGGGTATCTGCGGCAGGATCAACGCCGGATGCGGAGTTGGTGGGTTCGCTCATGGTCTACCTCGCTGCCTAGAATACACGTTCGATATTCCATGCTACCGTATTTGCCCTCTCGCTCCCACCCATCACGCCCGTTCACCGCGCATAATTCGCTCTTAGCGGTACCCCACCGCGCGGTGCACCCATGTTACGATGACCGGATGGATCAGGTCATCACTCCCGCTATGTGGTGCGACGGCACCGCCGACGAAGCAGCACAGTTCTATACTGATGTTTTCCGCGATACATCCATTGCCGAGCAGGCGCCCGGGCTCACGGCGACGGTCAGCATCCACGGTTTCAAGCTCTCGCTCATCAACGGTGGTAACCAGTACGCGCCAAACCCGTCGATCAGCTGCATTCTGAACTTTGATCCGCTCTTATTCGGTGGCGAGGAACAGGCCCGAGACTACCTTGATGAGCTCTATGAGCGGCTCAGCACCGGCGGCGTACTCATGGAGCTGGGTGAGTACCCCTTCTCCCCGCGCTACGCATGGGTTCGTGACCGTTTCGGCATGACCTGGCAGCTCATGCTCACCGACCCGGACGGCGATCCGCGCCCCTTTGTTATCCCATCCTTCATGTTCGGCGGTACTAATCACGCTCATGCCGAGGAAGCCACCGACGCTTGGATCGCCCTGTTTGATAACGCCCGCCGCGGTGCTCTGTACCGTTACGGGGAAGGCGGACCGCTGGATGCGGGTACGGTCATGTTCACCGACTTTACCCTGCGCGGCACCTGGATGGCAGCCACGGACTCTGGGACCTTCCACGATTTCACCTTCACGCCCGGAGTCTCCATGATCGTCTCCTGCCGCGACCAGGAAGAGCTCGACCGCTACTGGGCGGGGCTCTCCGCCGTACCCGAGGCCGAGCGCTGTGGCTGGTGCGTCGACCGGTGGGGTGTCTCGTGGCAGATCGTCCCCCACAACATCGCCGAACTCATGGCCGACGCCGCCACACGCGATAAGATCCTGCACATGGGCAAGATCGACCTGGCCAAGCTGTAACCCGCTGCACCACAGCCTTCCTAATATAGGGGTATCAACAAAACGAGCGATACCGCGCGGCAGAAGACCAAGAAGCCTGCCCCGTATATATACTCCACAGCACCCTTGTGGCAAAGGCCCCACGCTGACGCACCCAACCGCTCTGCGCAATAATGGAAGGTATGGGTCTATCACAAGGTCAGAAGAGGCGCCGCTACGGCGCGAACACGAAGGCCGCTCACACCCCAGGGGGCGGCACCCCCGACCCGCAGCATAGCGAAACCCGTGAGCTTCGGCAGTTTATGGAGGAACGCGCCGCCCACGATCAAGCGACCGGGCGGGGTTCACGTGTTTTCCTCCACGTTGCGGTCGCTATTTCCCTGCTCATGGGCGTGTACCTTTTCGCGTGGGTGCTTCCCGGCTACGGCAGGCTGGCGGGTGCCCCCGTTCCCGAGCTGTCACTGGCCCTGAGTACGGATGCGCTGGGGTCGTTCGCGCACGGGCTTTCTTCCTCCTCAGCGGGTGACGCCCTGGGGCCTTATACGTATGCGCACCGTTCAGTGGGTTTGGCGTTTGCAGTGTTTTTCGGGTTGTCTGTGGCGGGCCTGTCGTGGGCGGCGACGGCGAAAAAGCCGCTTCGGGTGTTATTGACGGCGCTTCCGCTGGTGTACAGTGCGGTGTTTACGGCCACAATTTTTGCGGTGGACGCATCATTGGCTGACCCTGCGCATCAGCCGGGTGCACTTGTGGTGCTTCTGCCTCTGGGCTGGGCTCTTCTGGTGCTCTCGCTTCTGAGCCTGGCATACCGTGGTGTGCGGGCGTTCAAGCGGGCGGTTGCTGCTTTTATTGCGGGTGGACCGCCCACCGAGTAGCGCCGCATCTCCTTCCAGCCTGCACGAGGCAGTAGAATTTACGTCCGACACGCTGCTGGAAGGCACCCGCCATCCGCGGAACAACCAATCCCCCTGCGTACCCGGTAATCGTTTGGGCCGAAGCCACATTACTCTTTGCGGCGGTTATCGTGTGAGCTAATCTCCCACGCCCCGTTCACATACTGCGCGGATACCAGGCCAATAAACTCTTCGGCTGCAACGGTTCCTTTACCGCTCTTGGGGTAGATTACCCGGCCGTCTTCCACCTCAAACTTGCCGTATGTAATCTTGAAAGTACGGGACCATAGATACCGGTCGTCTTCTAGTAACGGTTGCGGCTCGGTAATCTCGTATTCAATGGTGACGTTATCCGGCCAGTAATTGCCTTCACGGATTTTCTTAAGCCGCACCTTCTCAAGCCCTTTGTAGTTGTCGCGTTCCGACTCTGATAGGGCGCTCTCCTCCGCCAGGGAGTAGTCCCCAGTGTTGTAGGCGTACTGGGTGGCTGCCGCCGCAAACGCGACACTCAGGTAGAGACCTTTCAAAGATTTATCGTTGGCATCCTCCGGTTTCTTAGGCTGGGGCACGTTTCGCGCCGCATGTTCCTCAGTGGCAGGTTCGTAGGGTGCCCGACTTTTTATACTCTAAAAACGGACTCGAAGTTAATCTTTCCCTTATAGTCGCCGCTCATATCTATATCGGTCTGCGCGGTAGCAGACGATGCGGACGGGCTAGTCTCTGAGGGTTCGCTTGATGAGGAAGATGACCCTTTTGAAACGGAACGGTTGGCATCACATGCCGCCAGTACAAAAGGCACCAGCGCTTGCGCCTAGTACACCCAATGCTGCACGACGGTTAAAAATGGAAGACATTATTACTCTCCTCTCTGAGCCTAACGATAAACCATTAACTTTAAAGCTCAGCAGTAACCTTCATGTTCTCAAGGTTCTACCTGCTGTCCCGCCCAGGCCCTCACGCGCAACCGCCCGGTGCAGCCTCCGCTATGAGAGACCACACCGGGCGGATACCGCACCTCAACACATGGCGGGCATTCAGCACCCACCCCGGATGAGAAGTCTTTGACAGACCTAAACCACCGGCAGCATGCCCTGCTATAGCGGCACCACGCAAAAGTTCCCGTCATCATTAGCAATACTCGTCGCACAGGAGTATAGAGCAGTACAGCACGCACATTAGGTAGTCCGAAAGGATAAACAGAGTCCTTCGGAGATAAATACCTTTACAGAGGCAAGGGCACTTACGTTTTAGCTCTTAGACTTCGGTTGATTGGCAACCGCGCTGGTTATCCAAGCTCCGTTAATATACTGTGCCGTCAAATTACCTTTAAAGATATCGCGATATATCATGTCGTGGTCTTCGTCTGAATGGTACTCAACGTTACCGTCAATAACCTCGAATTTACCGTACTCAACGATAAATTCACGATCCCATTTGTATTTGCCGTCGTCTTCAAGCTGAGGCCTCTCTTGGGTGAGCGTATAGTCGATCGTAATATTATCCGGCCAGAATGTGCCTTCGCGGGTTTTATCGAGTCGTTCTTTCTCTTCCCTCAAGAAGAAATTGCGTTCTGGCTCGGACATAGAGCTTTGCTCCAGCAGGGAGTAATCCCCCGTGTTATAGGCGTATTGCGTTGCGGCAACCGCAAACGCGATGCTCAGGTAGAGACCTTTGAGCGACTTCTCATCTGCACCGGCAGGTTTCTCGGGTTTAGGAACATTTTTTGCCGGATGCTCCTTCGTAGCAGGCTCATATGTACCGGTTTTCTCGTATTCCAGAACGGACTCAAAATTGATTTTTCCGCCGTAGCTGCCGCTCATATCAATATCGGTTGCGCCAGACTGCGATGGTGAAGAATCTGAAGTTGATGAGGCAGAAGCTGACGAGGAACTTGCCGAGGCTGAACTCGACGATGAAGAGCTTGAACTTGAAGAGGTACTCGGCGATGCATCAGACGACGATGCGCTCCCCGACCCAGAGTTTTCAGCGGTGGAATTACCGCCGCACGCGCTCAGTAGTGCCGCACCGGCTCCGGTTCCGAACACGAACAATGCATTTCTGCGGGTAAAAATAGAAGACATCATTGCCTCTCATAGATATGTACGGGTATTTATTGGTCACTTTCAGAATAAGCGCATAGGGCTGCTTACTTCAGGATTTGCGGCAAAATGTTATGGAACCTTTATATTCTGCGCCCTCAACACGGGCAACGGCGCCCCGCAGATAAAATAAAACCCGCTTGGTGCGCCTCCGTGAGGAAGCCGCATCAAGCGGGTTCTGTAACTGTGCCCCCGCACGAAACCGCCCGGTGCAGCCTCCGCTATGAGAGACCACACCGGGCGGATACCGCACCTCAACACATGGCGGGCATTCAGCACCCGCCCCGGAAGAGAAGTCTTTGACAGACCTAAACCACCGGCAGTATGCCCCGCTATAGCGGCACCATTAAAGCTTTCCTCTTCCAACGGTTGAGGAGGATACGCACCTACTGACCACCGTTTTCTGGTGGCACGAGAGGCAGATCCTTTGGAGAGCAGCCCGCTAATCTGCCACTGCCCGTTCACGTACTTAGCGCGAATTTCGCCGTTCGTGTGGTAGCGTTTACCCCAGTCGCCCTTACCGGAGTAAGTCTCCTTGGTCACCTCGTGCACCTTGCCGTCCTTCACATAGAAGTCGCCATTGAGCAGCACCAGGTTGTACGCCCACACGTACTCGCCTCCGCTGGATGCCACAGGGTGGGAGCCCACCAGTGTGTACTGCAAAATGCTGCCTGCCGCCGTCCAGTATTTTCCGTCGCGGGTATCGATCAGGTTAGTAGACTTCTTGAAATACAGCTGCTCGGATTCAACGATCGCCGACTGCTCCAGGTAGCGGGCATTACCGGTCTGCAGTGCATAATCCAGAGAGGTCACCGCGAACGAGATGCTGCTGTACAGGCCCCGTTCCGTGCGGTCGTTAATAGTGGAGGGCTTCTTCGGCGGGTAGGTGTTCTGCTGCGGTTTCTCGCGTGTTGCATACTCTTGGCGGGGGCCGGAGCTGTCCACTTCAAGCGAGACTTCCCCAGACAGCTCAGTATGCCCCTCCCCGGGAGTATTTCCGGATTCAAGAGGGGCAGCGTCCGCGGCGCCGCTCTGGGCTGCGCTACTAGATGCTGCGCCGTTCTGGGCGGTGTCACTGGATGCGGCACTGTTCGGTCCCGCCGGCTGCTGCGTACTGGGCTCATTCACCGCAGCCACAGAACTGCTGGCAGCACCACCAGTTTCAGGCTCGTGCGCTGGGGACGACGCACTACTTGAAGCACTCGCTGAAGATGAAGCGCCTCCTGCGTTTGAGGACGAGCTGCCGCATGCGCTGAGAAAAGCGGCTCCTGCGCCGCCACCGAGCAGCAGCAGTGCGGCTCGACGATTAAGATGGGAAGACATCTTTAGCCTCCTTAGAATCGGTCAATACCGTCACTTTCAGACTAGCCCACATGTTATGTGTCACATCATAATTTTCAGGCGTGTCTTTAATAAAACTTCAATGTTACGTTCTATGAAATATTGACCTTTAGCCCAAGCTTGCACAGTACAAGCATCCTAAAACTCAGGCATACAGCAGAACCCGCTTGGTGCGCCTCCGTGAGGAAGCCGCATCAAGCGGGTTCTGTAACTGTGCCCCCGAGACGATTCGAACGTCCGACACCTTCTTTAGGAGAGAAGTGCTCTATCCCCTGAGCTACGGGGGCAACGTTCTCTATTATAGCGGCAACATCACGGCAGTTTTCCACCCGGGCCCCGGCGCGTCACGCTCACTACAATAGGTAGGTGAGTATTTTCATTGACCCGCCCCTCTGGCCGGCACACGGCACTTTCTTCTCGCACCTTATCTCAGACACCAGCCTGAAGGAACTGCATGACTTCGCGGCCGCCCACGAGATCAGCCCGCGCGCCTTCGACGCCGACCACTACGACGTGCCGCAGCACCGCTACGCCGCCCTCGTAAACGCTGGGGCGCAGGAAGTAACCGGCACCCAACTAACTCGCATACTCATCCGCAGCGGGCTGCGGGTTCCGCTCAAAGAGCGGCCCAGTAAGATCCGTCCGCGTCTTCTGCGTGCCTGGGAGGCGCTCGCGCCCGGTGCTTCCGCTGTGGGCGCTGACCTGCTTGAGCGGTGGGAGCAGCCGCATCGGGCCTATCACAATAGTGTTCATCTTTCAGAGATGCTCACCGCTCTTACCCTTTTGTACTCCCCCCCCAACCGGTGCCGCGCACCGTGCTCTTTGCGGCGTGGTTCCATGATGCCGTGTATGAGGCGCAACCCGGCCAGGATGAGGCCGCCAGCGCCGAATTGGTACGTACCAATCTTATGCCTCTCACCAGAACCGGTGTTCTGACTGCTGCGGAGGTTACCGCCGCCGCACAGCTGGTGGAGTTCACCGCCTCCCACCGGGTGCCTGAAGAGCTTGCCGGGCTGACCGGTGGTGCGCTCACCCGCGCCGACGCCGATTTTTCATGGATGCCGACCTTGCGATTCTCGCAGCAGAAACCGCCCGGTATGGCCGTTACATTGCGGGTGTACGCGCGGAGTACAGCCACTACGGGCCGCAGGCGTTTGCGCAGGGAAGGTCAGGGTTTTTACGGGAGTTCTTAGGCAGAGACCGTATTTTTGCCTCTGCGGCGGGGCATTCGCTGTGGGATGCGGCGGCTCGGGCGAATATGGTCGCTGAGTTAGAGAGCTACGCCTAAAAGCCCTCTTCTAAAGCGCTCACGTAGTGCTAGCACGGCCCATATAGATAGGAGCGCCCCGCCTTACTGCTTTTTGTCGTTGGGGTGCTGCGGGCCTTCAGAAGGGCTTTGAGGCTGGTTACTGTATTTCTTACGGTAGATGAATTTACCGGTGACCATGCCAATCACGATGCCAATCCCGCCGGTGATAGAGACCCACATGGCGGGGTTGCCAAGAGGAATAGCCAGCAGCAGGCCGATAATAATGCCTGGTATGGCGCCAGCGACCATGCCGACGGCCAGGTAGGTGAATTCCTGATCGGAGCTACTTTTGGGGCTTTGGTACTGCATGTTCATTATTCTACCGGGCGTCCGCTACCCTTCGGTACGCCCCGTGCCCCGCGTGTAGCCCCGACCAGTGTATTCGGGGTCAGCGCGTGATGCGCGGTTTAACATGGGGAAGGCACCCCGTTGGGGGTGCCTTCCTCCGAGTCTAAATATCTCTGGAGTCGAGATTAGAATGCGGTGTAGTAACCGTCAACCGACATCCAGGAAACCGGGTGCAGCTGGGTGCCCTGGCTCGGGTTCAGAGCGGAGATCATCATGCCGTTACCAACGTAGATGCCCACGTGGTTGTAGCCGTTCTGGAAGACGATGTCGCCGGGCTGGGGGTTAGCGGTTGCACGCAGTTCGTTCTTCATAGCGAAGGTGTAGGGGGTCAGCTTCACGCCGTGCTGTGCGTAAACGTAGGATACGAAGCCGGAGCAGTCCCATGCACCGAAGCTGCGGCCGCCCCAAACGTAGCCGCCACCGATGCCGGTCTTAGCGGTTGCTACAACGCCCTCGTGGCCACCGGTTGCGGTCTGCACAGGAGCGGAGGGGGGTGGTGGAGCTGGTGTTGGTGGTCTGCTGCTGACCGAAGCTCGGGGTGGGTGCAACGTACTCGGTCTGGTACTCAGCCTGGGGTGCAACGTAGTTGGTAGCACCGGTCTGGTAGCTGGTGTAATCAGTCTCGTAGTTGTTGTAATCGTAGCTCAGGTCTGCTGCTGCAGGAACCTGTGCGAATGCGTTAGCGGGAACGGTGGAACCCACCAGAGCTGCACCAGCGAATGCCACGATACCTGCGTTACGAACGATCTTCTTAGCCATTGTGTATGTTTCCTCCATTGCTTCACGAGGTGAGCTGTCGGACTCGGGTATGGATTCACCCGGCTACCGAAGTAGCTTAGCCCCTAGGCCCCCTATAAGGGAGCCAAAAATTGGTTCCCCCGCTCCTGCCATTATGGGTAGATGTTTCACGTTGCGGCGGCAGGACTAAGCGGATCCGCTCCGTGGTGCCCTCTTACGATTAGGATTTGGACACAGATACGAGAATACACAGAAAACTCCCAGCTGTCACATCCCAATCTGAGTTTTTTCTCAAAAAGCTACGGTTTATATACGCAAATCATGGCCCACAGCGGCCCCTCAAACGGTCCCCGCCACCCCCTGTAGACCCTTCTCTGACAAGGGAATTCGATAGATTCAGGGGCTAAGAGACAGGCAAACCGATGCGTGCATAAATTTTCTTAAGAAAAACACAGGTGTGCTTTATCTCTTAAATATTTTTCCGATAACAAACAGGCATAATCCCAGGTGAAACCACGTATCCCATAGGAAACAGGCGGCCGGTGAGGGTGCACCTGCCGATGAATATAAAAAAATTTGGCTTCGGGCTAAAAAGCTCAGGTGACCCTCAAGAAACGCTGCCCCTTAGGGAAGAGCTTAACAAATAATGCGGGGCGGTGCGGCCATAACTGGCCGCACCGCCCCGCATCCGGCGGCACCGCGCTACGAACGCTTCACCACAATAGCGTTGGCAACGTCCTCATCGAGCGACAGGGAGGTCTCCTCCCCATCTGCACGCACAATCACGTCGTCGTCTTTACCAGCGACAACCGACACGCTGGCACCGAATGAGATACCGGCGTCCGCCAAAAGCTTGAGAAGCTCAATATCGGTCTGAATCGACTCTGGGAATCGGGAGACAGTAAACCGGTCTTCCGGCCCCGAATCACGGGCCGCAATCGACATGGGCACGGTCCGTTCGTCGTTGTGTTCACTTTCCACGCCCAGCTCTTCAAGACCGGGAATTGCATTTCCGTACGGCGAGAACTTGGGGTTATTGAGCATCGCCAGGATGCGTTTTTCCACATGGTCGCTCATCACGTGCTCCCAGCGGCACGCCTCATCGTGCACATACTCAATGTCCAGCCCAATCACATCGGAGAGCAGGCGCTCCGCCAGGCGGTGCTTACGCATCACCTCGACCGCTTTCTTACGGCCAGCATCGGTGAGCGCCAAGTGACGGTCAGGCTCAACGCTGAGTAGCCCGTGCTTCTCCATACGGGCAACAGTCTGCGAAACAGTCGGCCCGGAGTGCTCCAGACGTTCGGCGATGCGCGCACGCATGGGGGTAATGCCCTCTTCCTCAAGCTCAAGGATGGTGCGCAGGTACATTTCGGTAGTGTCAATAAGATCGGTCATGCCGCCTGTATCCCTTTTCCCTGCCGACTAGGACAACCTAGCCTTAGTTATGATGCTCTTCTGAGTAACTATTATGTACCTTTTTAGCGTGTTTCGCCACGGATTGCGCGGCGCGTCGCCCGAAGCGAACGTCCCGCCAGGTACACCTGGCGGGCCTGTATCGCCACGCAGTCTAGCCCTCAGAGTTACGTGCGGCGGAGGTTTTTGCGCGTTTGCGCCCGCCCGATCCCCGCCCGGAGCCCTTACGCCCGCCGTTCTTCTGCGGGGCGTCCTGCTGCGGAGCGGAATCCCCTGGGATGCTTTCTGCCCGCCTGCTCGCTGCCGGTTCAGGTTCTTCCGGTTCTGTGCTTTTCGGGCGCTACGGCGCGCCTTACGGCTCTTGCCGCCGGTTTCGGGTGGCTCAGTAGCAGCGTCGAATTGAGGCTCCTCATCCTCGTACACATCCTCAGGGTCCGCAGCGAGCGCCTCGTCAAGATCGGCGGTATCAGGCAGCTCCTGAAGACGCTGCGCCCACGGAACCCAGTCGGGGGCTAGCAGTGCGTCATCGCCGGGCAGCAGACCAACCTCGCATACGGTCGCCACCTTCGAACGTGGCGCCCGCGCTAATGTGGCGAACCAGAACCACCCCCGGTAACCGGGCAGGGTGCACTCAAACAGGTGGGTGGTCAAACGATCCTCTTCACCGCGCAAATGGTGCAGCAGGCCAATGGTGTTTTTGGGGGCGATCTGCTCAATACCGGCCAACGCCACGTCTTTGGCCTGCGCCAAGACCGTGTCCACACGGCTGGTGCGGCGGCGCTTATGCGGCTGCCCAAGGGTGGGTTCACCAACCTGCTCGTATGTGTGGTCGGCAAACGGGTCAAAGCTGGCGGTTTCGGTCGGGTTCTGGTCAATCACCTGTTCAGACATACCACTATTAAAGCATTCTTAAGGTTCGCTGGGAGGGCGGGGCGGCCTGCCTTGACCTCTTACGCTCACGGTTCGCGCCGGTGTGCCATTATGGCGCGGTTTTCCGCCGTTTTTCTGCCCTGATGCTGCTTCTTATTCCTCGCAGAGAATACGGTATGCGCGCTATCGGGCTGGCAAACCTCCGAAGGGAACCTGCAAAAAAGATGTGAATACCGTCCACAACGCCGCAATATTAGTATTTCCACCCCGTTAAAGGGGTCTAAACCTGCTACGGTTATGCCATGACTAGCGAACGAGAAACACCTCTTGAAGTAGCCGATGAGCTCCCCTACACCCGCGCTATCCGCTGGTTGGGAGCCGGTGGCGGCATCCTCGCACTGCTGTGCACCCTTTCGGGGGTGGCGATGCTAGTACTCAAGTGGGTGGATGCTCATCCTCCCGCCGTTATGAGCCAGGTTCCCCTGGTGCTGTTCCCCGTCGCTTTCATCGCGCTAATGCTTGCCCTCCTCCTTGCGGTTCTTCGGCGTAAGTCAAGTTAGAGGGCCTTCCGGCCGCGCAACCACATATATACGTCAGAAAAGAGTGAACATGTCTGCTGAAGCTAAGCTGCTCGTCGTTGATGACGAGTTCAACATTCTTGAACTACTCGCCACCTCCCTGCGTTTTGCCGGGTTTGAAGTGGTGACCGCCGGAAACGGACGCGAGGCCATTGAGAAGGCCGAGCAGGAACAGCCCGACCTGATTGTGCTTGACGTGATGATGCCGGGCATGGACGGGTTTGATGTGACGCGCCGCCTGCGTGAAGGCGGACGCACCTACCCTGTGCTGTTCTTGACCGCGAAAGACGCCACCGAAGATAAAGTTGCTGGTCTCTCAGCAGGCGGTGACGACTACGTGACTAAGCCGTTCTCACTGGATGAGGTGATCGCCCGTATCCGAGCCATCCTGCGCCGTTCCCGCTCGCTGCAGGAGGAAGATACTGCTATTTTGCGGGTGGACGATCTGAGCCTGAATACCGACACCCATGAGGTGTTCCTTGGCGAGGAGGAGATTGACCTCTCCCCCCACCGAATTCAATCTGCTGCACTACCTGATGCTCAACGCAAACCGGGTGCTGTCGAAGGCGCAGATCCTCGACCACGTGTGGGAGTACGATTTTAACGGCGACTCGTCCATTGTGGAGTCGTATATCTCGTACCTGCGCCGCAAGATCGATAACAACCGTGAGGGCCACGAACCCCTGATCCACACCAAACGCGGCGTAGGGTACATGGTTCGTGGTTCCCGCAGCTAGGGACGGTACCTATTAAACTGTTCAACCGCGAACCCGCACAGCAGCCCCCGGAGGCCCCGGAGGCGGCTCAACAGAACACCTCCACGCAGAAGCACATGGGGCGCAGACCCCTTGAGCGTATACCGTTCACGCTGTCGCTGCGCACGCAGCTGGTGCTGGTGACCTCTGCACTGATTGCTTTGGCGATCGTTGTGACCTCCCTTGTGGCGATTTCGGCGTTGCGCGCGCAGATGGTGCATCAGCTGGATGACGAGATGAAGGCGAACTCGGCGAACCTGCTTTCCCTTGTCTCGAACAATAGCCAGCATCCCGTGCAGGAGGCCACGCTCGGTTCGTACCACGTGTACCTGCTGGATGAGCACGGCAACACCCTGTACGCGCTCAGCCCCGATACGAGCTCCCGGGACGAGCCGCAAGTAACCGGCTGGACAGCCGATAAAGTGCGCAAAAATAACGGGGTCGGCACTACTGTTAACTCGGTGGAAGGGTCGAAAGACTGGCGTCTGCTGCCGATGACGCTTAATAACGACACCACCGTGAACGGGGTGCACGCCACCTCCATGGTGGTTGCCTTACCCCTGGAGCAAACCAACCAGGTGGTTGCTCTCGTAGGTGTGCTCACCTTCGCGTTCGGGCTGGCCACGCTCGCCTCGGCTATTGCAATGACGTGGGTGATTGTCACCCGCACTTTCGAGCCGCTGGCGCGCGTGGAGCAGACGGCGGCGAAGATCGCTAAAGGGGGGATCTGTCACAACGTATTGAGGACTACAACCCCGGTAATGAGATTGGCAGTCTTGCCACGTCGCTGAACACCATGCTCGCCCAGATCGAGACCTCGTTCAATGCGCAGGCAAAATCTGAGGCGAAGATGCGCCAGTTCGTGGGCGATGCATCCCATGAGCTACGCACCCCCCTGGTGAGTATTCGCGGGTACTCCGAGCTGTACCGGCAGGGGGCGTTGCCGAATGAGGACGCCGTGGCCACCGCTATGGGCCGTATTGAGGCGGAGTCTAAACGTATGGGGCAGCTGGTGGAGGATCTGCTGACGCTGGCCCGCATTGATGAGCGCCGAGAATCGAAGCTGGCCCCGTTTGATATGTTCCACCTGGCGGTGGACGCCACCAACGATGCCTTCGCCACCTCCCCCGACCGTGAGATTACCCTGGTGGGCCTGACCGACGATGTGGCGCCCTGCTCCGCACCGGTGGTCGGTGATGAGCCGCGGATGCGTCAGGTGGTGGCGAACCTGCTCACCAACGCCATGCGGTACACCCCTGAGGGTTCGCCTCTTGAAGTTGCGGTGGGTGTGCGGCAGGAGGCCCCCGGGGTGCCGCGCGCCATTATTGAGGTGCGCGACCACGGCCCCGGTATTCACGGTGAGGATCGTGAGCGCGTGTTCGAGCGTTTCTACCGCACCGACACTTCACGCTCCCGGGAGACCGGGGGCACGGGTCTGGGCCTGTCGATTGTGGCCGCAATCGTGGAGCAGCACGACGGGCATATCCGTATTGAAGAGACTGACGGAGGCGGGGCCACGTTCGTGGTGTCGCTGCCGGTTTTGGCGGGCGCTGGCTAAAAGAAGCTGCAGTACATGCGGGGCGCACGGTGACGGTGTAAGAGCCGAACCGTGCGCCCCTTTCGCGTGTGCAGGGGTGTTCCACGGGGCTGGTGGTCTGGGCGCCGCTAGCCCCGCAAAGCTTCATATTTCTTCATACTGAGAGGGTCTGTGGGGGTATTCAGGGCTGAAAATTGAGTTTTACTCTGTGGATAAGCTGGTTTTACGACCAGGTAACGTAAGTTATCCACAGATTTATTTTAATTCGTAAAAATATTTTTTGATTCGTTTTAGTCTTGTAACAAGCGCTTAGGAATTAGGTGCTAGAGGCACAACCAATACATACCCTACTGAAGGAGAACCTATCATGGCACAGTTCATTGTCGATTCCGAAGTCATTGCGTCAAAGAGCGCGCAGGCAAAAGCACACGTTGCTTCCATCACCGCAGAGGTGAACGGCATGACTGCTTCCCTGCAGGATTTGCAGAGCTCTTGGACCGGCTCGGCCTCAACCAACTTCCAGGGCGTGCTCGATAAGTGGCGTGCAACCCAGCGGCAGGTGGAAGAGTCTATCGCCCAGATTAACGAAGCGCTTTCACGTGCCGGTGTTAACTACTCCGATACCGAGCAGTCGAACGCTTCGATGTTTATGGGGTAATATAATAAGCGAATTCTGCAATTTCAATTCAATAAACCGATATAAGTAACTCAAGATATGTGGTGAGTCTATCTTAACGGTTTGGGGCGGGTACATGATGTACCCGCCCCAATCTTTTAACCTGCTACCATCCCAGCACCCGCAGGCCCGCGCTCCGCCCCTTCTGGGCGCAGGCTCACCCGTCCGAACGTACCGAACCGGCCCGCGCCGCACTTTTGGCGGCTGCTAGCCAGCAGCACACAGCGATGTGAGGCCGGGCGCGGCAGGTGAAACTAGCCGGGCATGGCGGTATCCTGCCTGAACCGCAGGCGCCAAGAGCCCGCTGGCGCATCATAATGCCACAGGCTGGAACGGTTCACCCGACCGCGCGCGGTATCCACCACCGCCATCACCAGCACATTCGCGGTGTCCACCAGTTCCACTACGCGGTGAGTTGGTTCCCCGCGTTGAGTAAATGCGCGGGCACGGTACTCGATGGTGGAGGCTCGCGAAACCGGGCGGCCAGCAGAGGTAATCCACACCAGGTTCTCGTCCAGCAGCTCGGCGATTTCCTCCTCGCCCATGGCCGCGCCGTTAGTTTCAAGCTCTTCTTCTGCGGCAAGCGCCTCATCAGGGTCGGCGGTGAGCTGCTGCTGTGTCTGCTGTGGGCTCTGAACATGAGCGGCCTGCTCGTGCCGCTCGGCTCGCTGCGCCGCCTGCGCTAATTTCTCCTTACGCTCCGCCACCGCCTGCGGGTCGGGGGCAGCAACAGCAGAGGCGGGTTTAAGCACACCGTTGAGTTTGAGGGCGTTGAATCCTTCACGTGCCTGCTGCGCCTGCTCCATCGTGAACTCTTCAACGCTCAGATGCGCATCTGCCGAAGGGGCCCTGCTCAGGCTCGGTCTCCGCAGCCGGAGCCTGCCCGCCGGAGGCCCTTGAAGATGCCCCCGCAGCCGCACCAAAGCCCGGGCCGGCATCCGGGTGTTCCCCTGCTGGTACGCCTGCGCGGCGGCGTTTGCGCGCGCATCAGCGGCCTCGTTCAGTTCGTGGCCGGAGTGGCCCTTGACCCACACCAGCTGATAGTCACGCCCAGCGGTGGCAGCATCCAGCTCTTGCAGCAGTTCACGATTCAATACCGGCTTGCCGTCGGCTTTTTTCCAGCCGCGGCTCTTCCAGCCGGGCATCCACTTGGTGAGGGAATTAATCACATACTGGCTATCGCAGTACACCACAAGTTTACGTTCGGGCATGTGCGCGGTCGCCTCGAACAGGTCAAGGACAGCCTTCAGCTCACCCATATTGTTGGTGCCGTGCTCCCAGCCCCCAGCCGCCCAGTGATTGTCGTCAATATACCAGGCCCATCCCGCCGGGCCGGGGTTGCCCAGCGCCGAACCGTCAGCAGCCGCAATAATCTCGCTCATGCACTCGACTTTACCCTACCGGCGGGTGCAAACAGTGACATGTTCGTCATGCACATATCTGTATATTTTCCCTCCGGTGGGAGTAGACTGTAGAGCATGATCACCACTGTCTCTACTTCCGGCGGTGCACAGGTGGCGGTATTTGCCTTGCCCACACGCACCATGTACAGCGGCCTGCGGGTCAGCTGGCTCAGCTACCTAGGTGCGGCTGAACAACGCCGCGCCGCCGAATTACCCACCCCCGTCGGGGCGGTCAGCTACCTCTCCACCCAGGCGCTCATGCGCTCTATGGCGGCATGCCGACTGGGGGTTGCCTCCAGCGCGGCGCACACGATCGAAGTGGATCGTACCTGCACCCTATGCAACAGCACCAAGCCGCACGGTAAGCCCCGCATTGAGGGCATGAACTTTTAATATGTCGCAGGTTTCATCCCTGGCGGTGGGCGGGTTCTGCCCCGACGATGCGCAGGTGCTCGGGGTTGATCTTGAGCCCCGTCGAGACCGCCTATTCCCCGGGTTCGCGCGGGTGGCACTGTCACTGCGTGAACGTGAAATATATGAGACAACCACCGGTGAGGCACGCAACCTGCTGGGGGTGGCGTTATGGACCGCGAAAGAGGCAGTGCTCAAAGCCACCGGCCACGGGCTGAGCGTCTCCCCGGCGGCGGTGCGCGTATTTTTCAGCGACTCCCTAACAGACCAACTGGCGAAGGCTTTCGAGGCATCCCGTGAGCTGGCTGACGAAGAGGTCACGGCCGCATCCGTCTGCTCCGCGCGCGCAGTGTTCACCGTGCCTTCACGGGATAACAGCGACACCACGGAAGAACGGTCGTTCCATATCACCTGGACGGCACTCACCCTACACCCCGAGAAGCAGCCCGCCCACAACAGCCCGCAGAGCACCAACCCGGCGCACGGCAGCGATGTTGCTGCTGAACAATTCCTCCTAGCCACCGCAACTGAAGGGGTGCCCAACAGCGTGCACGTACACCCGGTGGCCACCCCCGTTGAGCTGCGCAATAACCTGGCGCCGCTCACTTTTTCCCAACTGCCCACCATGAGGATGGGGGCTGACCCCGTCACCGCCTAACTACCCCTGCTGTATACTGGCGCACCGGGCGGCGCAGTGAAAGACGATGAGGAAGCGCTCTACGCCGCCGGGGGTGCTTCAGGGAGTGTATTAATCCCCAGCGCACGCCCGAAGCTGTGCAGCTTCGTGCCGGTTTCGGTGTGTTCCAGCACCGGGTCTGATTTAGCCACGATACCCGCGCCCGCGTAGAGGATAGCGGTTTGCGCATCAACTTCAGCGCAGCGCAGCACGAGCGCCCACTGGCCGCTTCCGTCTGCGTTCATATAGCCAACGAGCCCGCCGAAATAGTCGCGGCTAAACGGCTCAAGCTCGGTAATCATACGCCGCGCAACCTCAGTGGGGGTGCCGCAGATCGCGGGGGTCGGGTGGATAGCGTGCGCACCATCCAGGCAGGTCATACCCTGTTTCAGCACACCCGAGATGGGGGTGCCAAGGTGCCACAGCTGCGGGGTTTGCAGAAGCGAAGGTTCCTCAGGAATAGTGAGCTGGCGGGTAATAGGTTCCAGCTGCGCACGAATACTGGCAATAACGGTCGCATGTTCGCCACGGTCCTTCGGCGAAGCCATAAGCCGCCGCCCAATAGCCTCATCCTCGGTGCTGCCGCGCTCAGCGATGCGCGGGGCGCTGCCCGCCAACGGGTGCGTTTTTGAAAGCGCTGCCTTCCCCGGTGTCTGGTTCAGTACTGAAAAATCAGTTCCGGGGAGGCACCCATCAGGTACGGGTGCTCCAACCCGCGATGCCCCTGCGGCAGTTTGACGCTAAAAACAAACGTGTTGGGCTGCTGTGCGCGCAGGTTGTTGTACACCCCGGCACAGTCGAGGGCGCCCGGTACGTAATCGGCCCGCAGCAGGCGAGAGCACAATCTTATCCAGCTGATGCGCTTTCATGCGCTCAACGGCGGTCGCTACTGCCTGCCGGTACCCGGGGTTCTCACGCCCTTGAAATCTCGCGTTGGTTCGGCGAGGGTGACCTCGTGCTCGGGCACCGGGATGTCGTCGATCTGCAGGTGCTCGGGCACGAACAGGTGCGCGGGGGCGTCGGGGTCAAAAGGAATGAGGCCAACCACGGCGGTACCGGCCTCAACGGCGGCGGCGTGTGCCTGCTGCGGGGTGACCTGACGGAGGGAACCGGCGGTGCGCATCACGCGGGTGCCGGTGGCAAACATGAAAATCGGGCAGGGTAGTGCTCACAGATGATACAGCCTTTCGGGCCTGCTAGAGGGTCGCGCCGCCATCGGCAACAATGTTTTGCATGGTGATATGCCGTGAGGCATCGCTAATGAGGAACGCATTCACCGCCGCAATATCGGCGGGGTCGGCGATGCGCCCAAGCGGAATTCCCAGGCGGAAAGTCTCGGGGCTGCCCGCCACCGGCAGGGCGCTGAGGTCCTCACCGCCCCAGGCGTCAGTCACCATGGGGGTGCGGGTGGTGCCGGGGCAGACCGTGTTCACGCGAATACCGTGGGGTGCCAGCTGCAGCCCGAAGCTTGACGATACGCGCACCGCTGAGGCTTTCGAGGCCCCGTAAGCACCGAATTCAGCGCGGGGCACGCGGGCCGCGTTAGAGGCGACCGTCACCAGCGAACGCGTGTTCTCAGGGGTTGCCTGTACCTGCTCAATCATAACGCGCGCAATCTCGCGCAGGCACAGGAAAACACCGTCAGCATTAACCGCGTGCAGCCGTTTCCAGTCCTCAAAAGAGGTGTCTAAGAGCGGCTGACTGTGGGCAATCCCCGCCGCGAGCACGGCACCTTTAATGGGCTCCCCCATCTCAGCGGCGGCACCAGCGAGCGCCCGCACCGACTCTTCATCACCCACGTTAACGGGGCTGTAGCGGAACGTGGTGTCGCTGTAGGCGGCGAATGATTCGTGCGGGGTCTCCGCCAGATCGGCGGCGTACACCGAATAGTTATTCTTGATGAGTTCGTGTACGGTTGCCGCACCAATTCCGCCGTTCGCGCCGGTCACAATAACCCAGCTCATGCGCGCGCCTTCCCGGTTTCCGGTGCCCCGTCCGCGCCGGGGGCACCAGCGGTGATCTGTTCCAGCACCTCGGCGGTGTCTAGCACGCGGGCGCATCGGCCTGAGGCGTATTCGCAGGCCATGCGGTGCTCTTCCTCGGTGAAGTCGGCGAGCGCATCCGCCACCATGAACGGCTGAATATCGCGCATGAACGCCTCCAGGGCGGTGGTGAGGCAGCCAATATGTGCGTACACTCCGCTGATGATGAGCTGGTCACGCCCAAGCTCTTTGAGCTGTTCTTCGAGCGGGGAGCGCACGAAGGCGGAGTACCGCCATTTGGTGAGCACAGTATCAGCCTCGGTGGGGGCGAGCTCGTCAAGAATCTGGGCGCTTTCATCGTCCTGCAGGCCGTCGCCCCAGAAGTCGGTCAGCAGGCGCCTGTCGGCGGGGTTCTGGCGGGGCGGCTGGGCGGTGTAGTAGACCGGGATATTCGCCGCGTGTGCCGCATCCACTAGGGCGGCGAATATTGGCAATGGCAATGTTGATTTGGGCGTCTGGGAGGGTTTGGCCGTTACGTTCCAGCTCAAAGGCGCGCACGAAATAGCGCTGCATATCGTGCACAAGAAGCGCAGCGCGAGCAGGATCGACCCGCCAATTCACGCGGTTCTGGTGTTCCTGGTCTCGGTACGAATAGGGTGCAATTTTTCTTGGGCAACGCCACGGATGACTCCCCGTCTTTTGTATGCTTGGTGAATGACGTGCCAGCGGCGCGCACGTACGATTAAATATTAGGACATCCTGACCTAACCTGCATCTTTGGGGGTGGTGATTACGCCCCGGAAAGAAAAATATAGCAAAGGCCCCTGACAGCGGTGGACAACTGTTCACCTCATGCCGGGGCCTTTACTACTACACCGGGTGACGACGCGGCAGCCAGCACCACGAAGACAACACAACCAGCGGGGCGTAAAACCGCCCCGGCTCACAGCTCGAACGGCGGTCCCACACCCGCAGAATAGCGCTCGCGTGGGCGGGTAGGCGTACTGGCTGGGCGCGCCGCCCCACGGGTTTTAGGCTACGGGCTAGGGCCACAGGTTGGGCCACTGCCAGCACCTCATTCAGCCCCTCGGTAATTGAAGGGGTGAGTGTAAATTTCATCACGTAGCTGCGATGCCGTAATATTGTGGCGCATTGCCAACGCCACGAGGTTGATAACCTCCATAGACTCGACCACCAACAGCTGAGCGCCAAGAATCTGGTCAGTCTCGGCATCAATCACAAACTTCATGATGCCGCGCGGGTTTTCCAGGGTCTTCGCACGCGGCATGGCGGCGATAGCGGCAACAGGCTTGGCGGCAACCTTGATGGTGTGACCGGCGGCGAGCGCATCACGCTCAGTCAGGCCAACGGATGAGAGCGGCGGGTTCATGTAGATGGTTGCGGCAACCGCTTGGCGGTCCTTCGTGGAGCGGGAACCGTCGCCGAGCAGCTGCGAGAGCACCACGCGGTAGTCATCCAGCGAAATGTAGGGTGAACTGCGGGCCGCCGTTGACGTCGCCAAGCGCAAAAAAATATTCGGTGCCGTGGTGCGCAGGTGCTCGTCGACAGCGATTGCGCCGTGCTCGGTGGTTTCGATGCTCGTGTTCTCAAGCCCCAGCCCCTCGGTGGCGGGTTTGCGCCCGGTTGCGACCATCACGTAATCCACCTCAAGGTGCTTGGACGCACCCTCGGAGTCAAGGTAGTTCACGGTCACGGAGTCGGCGTTATCGGTAACGGTCTCTACGCGAACGCCCGCGTGAGCGGTAATGCCTTGGTCGGCGATAATCTCGCGTGCCGCCTGGGCGACGTCGTCATCGTAACGCCCGAAAAGCGCGGGAGCGCCCTCAAGCAGGGTTACTTCGGTGCCGTAGGAGGAGAAAATACCGGCGAACTCGACACCAATAGGACCGCCGCCGATAATGCCCAGGCGCTTCGGGCGCGGGGTGATCTTCTGCAGCTCGGTAGAGGTGAGCACGCGCTTCGATTCGCGGGCGCCCGGGATGGGCGGGATAGTCGCCACGGCACCGGTGTTGATGATAAAGCAGTCGGCGGTGACGACCAGTTTGTCCTCGCCCGCGGTGACCTCGACCTCGGTGTCTGAGAGGAACCGTGCGTGACCGTCAATGAGTTTGGCGGTGGCGTTCGATTCGAGAATTTCGCGGTTCTTCGCGCGCATGGCACCGGTGAGTTTGTCACGGAAAATCACGGCGCTCTCGTAGGCGGCGTCCGCAGCTTCGGCGTTGTGTTCGCCGCTGGCACGGAACTCGTCAGCCCGGTGCACAAGCGCCTTGGTGGGCACGCACCCGATATTGATGCAGGTGCCGCCGTACATGTTTGAGGACTGCTCGATCAGGGCGACGTTCTTGCCGGTTTTCGCGTAGGCGCCAGCAAAGGGTTTTGCCGCCCTTTGCCGAAGCCGATAACGACCATATCGAAGTGAAGGCGCGCGGTAGTCATAGTGTTCTCCCGGTGAAATTTAGGGGTGTTCATAATTCGTGTCTGGTGTTCCGGTGAACTTCAACGGGCAGCGTATGGCATTTATTCCTGGTTTTTGCAAGAAACATTAAGTTTTTTTGACGCTGCGCTGGCGGGCCGTCCACCTTATCTTATGCAGCCTAAAAAGAGCCTTTATGTGAATAAAGCGGGATTTCCAACGCTTTATTCACATAAAGGCTCTTTTTACCCAACACCAGGGTGTAAGCTACCGCGACACCACACTCACGCGCTCGCGCTGATGCTCCCCCGACTCGATAAGGTCAAGCACGGCGACCGCGAAATCCGCATAGCTGATTTCGCTCTGCCCGGCGGCATTCATCGTCAGCACATCGCCTGCCAGCTGGTATTCACCCGTGCGCTCACCCTCAGGGTTAAACACCAGGGCCGGGCTCAGGTAGGTCCAGGCAACATCGTCGCGGATGCGCAGCGCATCATACGCCTGCGCCATCGCGGTAGCCAGCGGTTTGAATTCTTCGGGCATAGCGGGCGAGTCTACAAGCCGCTGATCCGTGGTCGAGTCGGGGTAGAGGCTGCCGGCGCTGCCGATAACGAGCAGACGAGTTTGGGTGCCGCTGAGCGCATCCGCAAGGTGGACTAGGTGATCCTTGTGCAGGTGCAGACTCTCGGGAGTCCACGCGCCGAAGGCGTCTACCACCGCATCAAACCCCGACAGGTCGCTGCGAGTGAGCGCGAAAACGTCCTTGATGAGCGTGTGCTGCGCCTGGATGGGGTGTTCGGACCGCATGATAGCGGTAACTTCATGCCCGCGTTCGGTAGCTTCGCGCACGACGAGAGTACCGGATTTACCGTTTGCACCGATGACTGCGATTTTCATGTTTCCTCCGCGATAAACGTTGTATTCTTAGGACGTATTCAACGCTACCGACGCGATAAACACCTGTGAAGACGGCACTTTAACGTGCCCCAGTTACCCCGAGGAAACTATTGTGACGGACCAGTATCTTTACCAAAACGCCGAGCTGCCGCAGTGCCCCGTCGAAACCACACTAGAGGTTATTTCAACGCGCTGGGGCGCCCTGATTGTGCGCGATCTGCTCAACGGGCCCCTGCGGTATAAGGAGCTTCAGCGTTCGCTTGGTGATATTTCGCAGAAGGTGCTCACCGAGAATCTGCGCCAGCTTGAGGCTCGCGGAATCCTCACCCGCACCGTTTACGAGCAGGTGCCGCCGCGCGTGGAGTATAAGCTGACCGAGCTGGGGCAGAGCATGCGCACCCTGTTCGATGCGCTGTGGGCGTGGGGCGAGCACTACCAGGAGGCTGTCGCGCAAAGTTAGTTGCGGAAGAACGGCGGAGGTGAGCGTTATTGCGCCGGTGGGCTTTGGTGCGCCTCGGCTTTCTAGTTTGGGGCTTGTTTTGCATCTGGCGGTTATTTAAGTCGCTGAATGCAAAATAAACCCCAAAATAGACAAGGGCAGTACTGGCTGTTACGCCACCTTGAGCGGTTGGATTGCCGCTATCTGCTCACCCTTGAGGTCTTCCACCATATCGAGCTCATACGTGGTTTGCAGGTTCAGCCAAAACTGCGGTGTTGTGCCGAAGTAGCGGGCAAGGCGCGCAGCTGTATCGGCTGTGATTCCTCGTTTGCCGTGCACGATCTCATTGATGCGCCGGGGCGGCGCCGATTGCCACCGCCACCTTATTCTGGGTAATCCCAAACCCTTCAATGAAGTCTTCCAGCAGGACTTCTCCGGGGTGAATTGGTGCAATTTTGTCAGTGATAGTCAACGATCTCTACCTCCTCAGGTCCTAAATCGGTCCACCTAAAACATATTCTCCACTGATTATATTGTCTGCATATGATGTGTGGGGCGGCACGGTAAGTCGCAAAAGTGCATCCCATCCTGCGGGTTGCTTTGCGTTTCGCAGCTTAAATAGCCTCAAAATAGATGTGCCTCTGCCCCTTTGAAATCTAGACTGGTGGTGAGACGCTTTTTACCCCGAATGAAGGAGCCGCAATGGATGCCCGCGATATTCTGCGTGAAGCCGCAAGCCGACCCGCAACTGAGGCGAAAGCCCTTGTAAACACCCTGCCCACAGGAGACATTGAACGCGCACGCGGGTGGGCATACGAATTCGATCGCCTGGCTGCTGTGGCATGCGGGGCGGCAGATGGATGTGCAGCTCGCGCAACTGACCGGCGGGGCGCAGGTGTGGCACACTCAGGGGTTCGATTCCCGCTTCAACTTGGGCGAGCTGGGCGATACAGTGGGCTACGGTCATACCGCCGAGCAGGCGCGCTCCATCGTGGTGGAGGACGCCGCGCTGCTGGTTGAATACTTAGGCACGGTCACCCGCGGCGCTGAGCGAGTATATCGCCGGTTTAAAGCGAGGCTGATTTGGATGACGTGATTGATACGTCCTGGACCCCGCATGTGACGCGCGCGGGGTGCGACTGGTGAGCATGATCGACGATGC
>BNJS01002856.1_pt1 | contig 92445 bp, 93 predicted proteins | sample 8540461 | NCBI WGS metagenome assembly BNJS01 (sample SAMD00202454, study PRJDB9452) | human saliva metagenome | isolation source: human saliva | place: Japan | reverse complement strand
CAAGCGACAAATAGAAAGTATCTTTTCACCGATTAGCATAGCTAAAAATAAAGAAGAAGTGCTACGACTTAGTCATAGGACCTTAAATACAATCTCCAGGAATATTATCAAAATCCTTTTGTATTAGAGTTTGTAGGTATTCCCCAAAACAGACCTACTTAGGAGGTGGAGCGTAGGTTGATAGCTAATCTTCAAAGTTTCTTTTAGAATTAGAAGGGCTTTGCCCCAAAGGAAGACAATATAGAATCGTATAGGATCATCCACTTTTATGTAGATCTTGTGTTTTATCATGTGTCTTAAAGTGTGTGTTTGTTGCCTGTAAGAGACTTGAAGAAAGGAAAATAGAGCATAATGAAGAAATTATAGGACAGATGAACTTATACCTAAATGACTATTTTAAGAATGAAGAAAATACCGGAAGGAGATAATGAACCTGTAGGGAGTTTGTCGTGGCATACTCTAAGCGTCAAGTTCTTACTGGAATATGCGGTAAAGGTATCAAATCGTCAGCTTTTTGTGAGTAGATATCAACTCCCATCTACCAGACAAACAGCAACTACAAGAGAATTACGTAGAGATAACCAGACGAAGAAAAGAGACAAAGTGTTGATTTTCATCGTATTATTGCCAGTTTCTAAAATGTTAAATAAGTGAGACACTGTCTTACTATTCAAAATATTTAGAAAATTATAATAATAAAATTTATTAACTCAGTTATATATAATGATAAGATATTAATGTGTTTCTTCTTCAGCTGCGGCTGGCACGAGGTAGCGTAGTTACAGGTGAGTTCAAGCCAGGTATCGCGATTAACCTCCTGTGGCAATATCAGAAAAGCACTCTTTGTATTAGAAGGCAATGTATATTTTCTTGAGAATGGCGCACCTATTTCCTTAAGCTGCTTGGATGCTAAGAGGTTGGGGACTTCTCTTATCTTGTTATTGATTCCTCTCTTTCAGGGACAGAGTACCTGAAGTACGATATCCCTAATATTTCTTTTGAGATACTCCCGATTACTAATGCGCCTTATATGTCTATTATACTAAAGCCTTCTATACCGATGAGCAAGGCAAGAAAATAACCCTCTCTTATCCTGAGGAACTGCCCTTATCCCTATGGAGAAAATCAAAAAGAATCCCTATCTACTATCAAAGTTAAATAATAGAGATGACTTTCGGGATATCCCCAGTGGATAGAGACGTTGTCTTCCACACAAAAGGTTACTATCATAAATCAGAAAAATTGGGAAAGGTAAGCAGGACAAAGGGTCGAGAGAAAAGTTCCAGTTCACGAGTACCGGCAAGAAAGGCTAATGGTGAGCTGGCTCCAAGAAAAGCTAAGTTATATAAAGGCGGGATTTTCTAAGCAGTACAGTACCTTTACTCTAGAGCTCTACCCAAGAAGATTATGGCAAAATGGTGGCAACGGTTTCCAAAACTACTCCTTTCCCTTGGTCAAAACACCCACCTGTTCATATAGAAACTTTTCAGGAATTCTATTGACTGTCATGTCCTAAAATAGATTGGCAAGCATAAATCTCAGTAACAAGTATAAAAGACATGACAAAGAATCAGAAAGCATTAGTTCAGGTACAGTGGTTGCTGTAAGCTAAAGTATCGTTGAAGAGATCGAGGAAAAATGGATTGGAGTATAGAAGATTGTCGTCAAATATGATGTAAAGGCGGCACAATTCAGATTGGCTTGAAAATATGGAAAGAATCACCTATTAAACAAAAGTTGTACGTGGAAACAAAAGATGAAGTAAAGAGACAGGCTACTTAGAAAATTATGTTTAAAGCTTATGCAGAAATTAGCGGTACATTAGAAGGGAATAAAGAGTCAATCAAACAGTTAATGAAGTGGTGATGAGATGTTGGTACAGATTTAAAAAAGTCCGAACAAAAAGGAGTTATTGAAATACTTTCCAAAACGGAAAAATGCTATTCTGTAAGCTTTTGGTGATGAAGACAAGCCTGTATGAAAGTGTTGAAAAGAGAAAGAGCTATAACAGAAAAAATAGTTGTAGATTTGGATTTCGTCAAAATGCAGCTATAAAAACAACCTAGAGTAGGATCTAGAAACTTTGTAGCAGCCACTAAGGAAGATCTAAAAATATCAGGAAAATAGGTAGAGATGCTTTTATAGGCTATTGAGAAATAATGGTTACTGTGCAAAGAAAAGAAAGAAGTTTACTAGAACAACTGATTCAAATCACCCACTTATTACAAGTGGAAAATCTTATTCAGGTCTAAGTTACACATAAGAATCAAGTTTGGGTAAGTGATATTACTTACATTCGTACTATGCAAAGTTGAAATTGCTTATTTTTGTGTAGACTTATTTTCAAAGGAGAATAATGGGATATTCTCTAAGTAATAGCCTTTCTATAGAAGGAGAAATTATAAAAGCTCTGAAAAAGGAAAGCCCAAAGCATGAGGATAAGACATTCCTTGATCATTCTGATAAATTATTCAGTATTGTTGTAAAGAATATGTCCAACTGTGCAGAAGAAAAGATATAGATATCAATTATGACGAGAAGGATCATTTTATTGAAAATTCTTGTGCAGAGCGTGTAAATGGGATGTTAGAAAGCTGAATTTCTCTTAGATAGGACGTTTAATGACGAACAATTAACAGCTGAAAAAGGCTGTTCGTTCGGCTATAGAACTTCCCAACCAAGAGCGCCTACACTGGTCATTAGGTTGAAGACGCAGATAGTATTTTCTTTAATCAAGTAGCATAAACATAGATATTATAGGCTGCTAAAAAGATAAAAGCCATGCTTATATATGATTACAGAACTAAATTATTCTGAGATTACATAAGAGGTGAAGCGATAAAAATGATGTTGAAGCTTAGGCAGCAAAGTGTCAATAATTTTGGGACATGACACTAACCACTAACCTAATCACTAGCCACCTAACCACTAATCACTAATACTAACCACTAACCACTATTCTTGTAGAACACTTGTTGGTAGGGCGATATATACATGGTGCTTATGCAGCGCTACTTGAGGTCTTGGAACAGGCAATGAGTTACTCCCGACGACCGCACTGATTTTCTTAGGAGACTATGCCGATGAGGGCAAGCATACCCCTGAAGTCTTGGACGAGCTTATCGCCCTGCAACAGACACACCAAATCATGATTTGTCTCAGAGGGAAATCCACGATGCCTTTGTGCTGCGACTTTCTCTTAGATGGCAAACCCATGTTCGATCTTTGGCGCTCTCATGGAGGCAAGGCTACCGAGAGGCTTATGTAGCACTACTCTGAGGAGGATAAGCAATTACATATTGACTTTCCTTCAATCACTTAGAAATTATCTCTTAGACGGGGCAAAATCGCCTGCTCATGTACCTGGCTTTCACCGATCATTGGGGGTGTGGCACACCAGTTTTCTACAGAAAACTTCTGTGGGATAGAACGCTTTGGGGAGTTAGCCCTTACACTCCCTGAAGACATGCCTCCCACTGATCCATAATATTACCCCAAAAGATTGTCGCTATACAAAGAAATCTATATAGGGCATACCACCTCGCCCTTTAACTATGGTACAGGCCAACCTGTGTGCCCGTCACCATGCATGGAATCTTGACACAGGCGCAGGCTTCAATAGCCATGCCTTACGATCATGGACATGAGAGACCAAGGAGTATTGGCAAAGCGGCGTTAATAGAATAGACGACAAGTGACGAAATAATTTATCGTTAGTCATTGTCATTTGTCATTAATTTGTATTTTGCTTTTCCTAAAACTCAAAGACTCAAATGGATACTATCATCGCACAAAGAAATCTCAAGCGTGTACGACAGCGCATTGACGGGCTTGTGAGGCGGCGGGCAGAGACCCCAAGGGTCAAGTTGCTTTATGGCTACCAAAACAGTGAAGTCCTGAACACGCACGCAGCAAGCGTTATGGCTGGCTGGTTACACTCTCATTGCAGAGAACAAAGTACAAGAACTCAAGGAAAAATACGAGGCTCTGAGATCAACCCCGCATACCAACCACTTTAGTGGCCACTTACAGACCAATAAAGATCAAGGAAATCCTCCGTTATGAGGTCAGCTGTGTGGACTCCCTTGACCGCTACGACTTGGCCGAGAAGGCTGCACCCAGAAGCTTTCCCCAAGCGGGGCGTGAAATGGACGTGTATTTATCCAAGCGAAATACACTCTCGCGAAGAGTAGTTCAGTCTGTAGCACCTGAAGGCAGCTTTAGAACTCGCTCTGACAGGTAGCTCAGTCACCTACCCTACATATCAAAGGGCTGATTGACTATTGGCACCAGTGCCGAGGAGGACAAGGTACGCAGATGTTTCCAGTTGCTAGCTGCATCTCAGCAAGAGATCATCGCTCTAAATCTCCTGATGTGCGGCCCCCATGAGACTCTCCATGGGCATGAGTGGCGACGTGAGATCGCCATAGCCAGAAGGCGCTGCCGATCGTTCAGGTGGGGACGGCTATCTTCGGCCAAACGCATCTGCAGATAGCTACTATTTGGAACAGAGCAGAAAGCATAAGCCCATGCACTATATAGATGTAGTCCTTCCCCTGCCGCTGCGCGCCTTTGCCTACTCAGGTCAGCCAGGGAGCAAGCCGCTTTCCTACAAGTCGGAATGCGGGTGGTGGTGCCTCTTTAGAAATCTAAAATCTATGCGGCTATTACTATCAGGTGCATGAGCATACCTCGTATCCCACCAAGCCCTATTGAGTTTATCTTGGGACGAGGTGCCTGTACTCTCATGGCAACTACAGCTATTTGCTTGGGCGAGTAGGTTACTACCTTGGCAGCTGTCTGGATGGACTGCTTAAGATAGGTATGCTCCCTCCCTACTGCTGAGAGTAGAGACCATGGTGGAGCGTGCACGAACAGACGGTGGCCACCGACACCCACTTTCCGATGATGAGTTCTTGGTCTATGAGGGCTTTGGGACAGGCCTCTCTCTCACTTTCTACTACGAAGTGGGTAAAATACTCCAAAGAAAAACTCCTACAGGAGTGCTTAGAGACACTCATAGAAAAGAGGGTGGTACGACTCAGTGAGAAAATCTTTGCAGAAATACCAACCTTAAACTCCAGAAATACCTTCGCCTTACTCCCTGCTCATCAGGAAAAAGAAGCACTCAATGCGCTTTTGGACGGAGGAGCATACTCTCAAAAACTAAAGCCCAGCAAAAGCTCCTGGCTTTTAGGCAGCTATGCATGCCCACGACGCCTCACAGCTGAGATGCTTTTGGAGAAAGGCAGAGGTGGCACAGCGGTACTCAAGGTTATAGACTACAGCGTATTGGAAGTCTATACTGCAGTGGATAGGGTATCCTTTGCCTCTGATAGTGATACATAGCCCTTAGTCCTGCTCAAGAAAAAGCCTTTGCAGGAGATAGAGGCATCATTTGCTGAGAAAAACACGGTCTTGCTACATGGAGTAGCTCTCGTCGCAGAAAACTGAGATTTATAGCAAACTCATAGGAACAAACCCTCTGCTCAAGGGAAGCAGGTGCTTTACCTGCTGCCTGAGATAGGCATTAGCGTACAGCTAACAAACCGTTTGGAGCATTTCTTTGATCAAATGAGCGTCTACCACAACAAATATTCTACCCATGAGCGGGTGGAGGTGTGGAATAATGTATTGGCTCAAAAAGAAAGCCCAATTTGTCCTTGGGGTACGCACAGCAGTCTTCTTGCCTTTTCCACAACTTAGGTTTGGTGATTGTGGATGAGGAACATGACCTTTCTACCACAAGCAGGCCGAAGGACAGGGCGGTTACCAAGTACACGCGATGTGAAGCGCTGATGTTGAGCTCACCTACATGGGGCGAAAACCCTCTCGTTCGGCTACGCCCTCGCGAGACTATTACAATGCAGACAGGAAAGTATGGTATGGTGAAACACCCACAGAGCGCTTTTGCCAGTACCCAGCCGCCTCAAATAGAGCTGATAGCCTGAAGGAAGACCAAGAAAAAGAGACTCAGAGGTCACTTCTCCGATATACTGCTTGAGGCAATGAGCACAAACCCTTTGTCAAGCAAGCGGGGTCATTCTCTTTACCAAAACCGACGGGGTATGCGCCTTTACTTTGCAGTGCGAACACTGCGATACTATTCCCCAATGCCCCATTGTGATGTTCCTGACTTATCACCAACTACAAAAGCCAACTCTTCTGTCACTATTGTGGTTATACCATAGGTCAAAAACCGGTGTGAGTTGTCACTGCTTTGTCAGAGTTACAACACTTTGCAAGATAAAGGTTTGGGTACTGAAAAGGTAGAGGAGGAACTCGTCAATTCTTCCAAGGCACATATAGACCGTATGGATATGGATACGACCAGGGTAAATATGTTTTGAGAAAAATCATCCATCGCTTGGAAAAAGGGGAGACGGACATATTGGTGGAATTCAGATGGTCAGCAAGGTTTTGAACTTTCCTCGGTAGGATTGGTAGGAATTATGAATGCTGATATTTTCCCTTTATCAGCAGGATTTCCGCGCCCTTGAGCAGGGAGCTACCAGCTGCTGACACATATCGCAGGTCGTGCAGGGCTGCAAAAGATAGCGTTGGCCAAGTATTGTGTTGATACAGACCCACAATCCGTTTCAAGAGGTCTTACAACAGGTCAAGGACGGTGCCTACGAGGCAGATGGTGCCCCGACAGCCAGTGGAGCGTCAGGACTCCTCACTATCCGCCTTTCTTTTACACCAGTTGATTGGGGTTATCTTCAAGCGCAAGGGCAACAACGTATAGATAGGAGAGTAGCCATTGGTTTTGCCGAGTCCCTACGCTAGGGCTTACCACCTATGTGAAAATTGGAGGTCTTTAGGGGCGGAGTATCCCCCATCTCTCGTATTCGCAACGAATACTGTAAGTATATACTGCTGAATTCTCAAAAGCTCTTCTCCTGCTTGGGGTTAAAGGATATATTCTGCCCACGAGTGGAACAGTTTTCTCTGTTGCAGCCTTCCGTTCATGATGCAGGTTTTCACTTATAATGTGCATGTCTGAAATAATTGTTAATTATTAATTGTCAATGCGAGATCAATCGTTGAGATAGTTCTAATTTGTTTTGTCATATTGGAAAGATTCTTCTTCTATAACTTATTGAACCTCTACTACTTACTTTCATGTACAGACTCAAGCGATACGCAATCCACATGCATCGGCTCCAAGTGTTCGCAGACTATCCTTGCAGGGAGATGTGAGAATCAGTAAGTTATGAGAGACTTTCACGAAACTTAAATTATTTTATCATTAACAATTAACAATTAACAATTAACAATCATTTCGCATTCTATCCACATCCATTTGGGAGATATGCTCATGAATCTCAAAGCGGAGCATGGTACGGCTTTTCTGTTGGCCATACTTGCCAATAGCTCCTGGGTTGAGGTGTGAGACTGATACTTCTTGTCATAGATAACCTTTAGAATATGGGAGTGGCTACGACAAAGAGTTGGGGCTTTACCTCACGGAGTAGTTCTGGGATTCCCTTGGCATAGTGGGAGGATATCCTCTATGTGGGATCATCAGCACTCACTGCACCTCGCAGTCAAAGACTTGTTTTCAGGAAAAAGGGTACGTATCTCGGTGCCATCTATATTGCCATAGACCCCACGTAAAGGCTGACGGCTTGGAGCGCTTCCGCTACCGAGAGAGCGCCAAAATCCCTGCATGCCATACCTCATCTGCCTCTTTGGCGTGCTTTAGAATCGCCTCGTCCATATAGCTATGGGTGTCGGATAAGAGTAAAAATCTTCACGAGTAGTATTTTAGATTTCTATTTTTCCATGGTCATAGAGCGGGACCCTTGATAAGGAAAAAGGTATCAGAGAAAGGGTGTAGCTTGAGGTAGTGGTTCAGCTCGAGTTAGTGTCTTGAACTTCATGGAAGTTAGTTTGCGTCTGGTAGAAATTATCTCCCAATAGTAGTACCGCATCCCATACAGAAGCCGCAATATCATCTACCAATTGCTGGTGTTCCTTTTTGGCTATAAGCACTCAATTCTTTCATATCGCCCAAGATAAGCACCTTGTGTGGCGCCTTGATCTCACCAAAAGCCTCAATGGCCGCGTGCATACTGGTTGGATTGGCATTGTAGGCATCCATAAGTGCTTGGTTGCCATGGTCTTTTTGACCCACTGAGGCAGTTATTGCTCGGCACATAACCCTCTATTCCACGAGTGATGGCCTCCTTGGAGAGCTTGAAATAGTGGCCGATACAGATGGACCGCAGCGGCATTCATTGCGTTGTATTTGCCAATTAAAGTGGGTAGGAGTATGGTCTCTCCCAAGCGAGTTGGACAAAGTGCACTCTCTCTTACAGAGAGTTGGAGAGAGGCTTTCTCGTGCCTTCTAAGAGAAAAGGAATAGGTCTGACTATACCCTTCGAGCAAATTCGCTTGCAAGTCATTATCCTGACAGAAGAATATTCGCTTGTCAGCCTTTTCAGGTAGTTGTAGAGTTCACTTTTGGCCTTAATTACGCCCTCGAAAGCGAGCCAAAAGCCTCTAAGTGGGCGCGGCCGAAGTTGGTGATAGAGCCAAAGTCAGGGTCAGCTATCTGGCAAAGCGCTGCAATTTCCCTGGGTGATTGGCACCCATCTCACAATGGCGATATCGGTATCAGGGTAAGGCGCCATGAGCGTCAGTGGTACCCTATATGGTTGTTGAGGTTGCCTTCTGTCTTGAGCGCACGGAAGGACTGGTTTAGGTACGCTGTACATCAGTTCCTTGGTGGTGGTTTTCCATTGCTTCCCGTAAGAGCAATCACAGAGGGTAGCCAATTGCTTTCTATGCTGATGTACAAGTCCTGCAAGGCCTTAAGGGTGTCTTCTACCAAGATCGCTCTGGGAGTGAGGCAAATTTTTCGTTATCCACTACATATTTAGCCCTCTCTATGGCTAAAGGCGCAAACTCATTGCCGTCGAAGGTTTCTCCCTTGAGGCAGAAGAAAAGCGTATCACGCAAGTCCTTACGGGTATCAGTGGCAGCTCGCACATTCTTTGAATTTTTCGTATAATATGGACACTTTGGTAATGATTAATGACACGATTAATGAATAATGGTACACCTAATATTCTATCCAAACAACTCTGAGATGAGGTCTAATCTATTTTTGAGGATTTCATCTACCCTCCCTTTTTGAGAAGGTTTAGCGTATCTTCTACTTTTTGTAAGTTTTTAGGTTGATTGGATAACCTATCTTTCTTAAAAGCAGTAGAGGGAATCATTGATGCAAAATCGGTAGCTTTGTTAAAGCTCTATAGTAACTGTCTTCATAGGTTTTTAGTTTTAAGTTTTTATCATAGTTCAGACTGCAAATTTACGACTTTAGCGAAAAGTCAAAAGAAAAGTTTTGTGTTTTTGATTTACAATAGAGCGAATCTCTTTTCACTCACATACTCAGCTCCAAGTATTCGCTGTGGCTTTACTTTTCACTTTTCACTCTTCTTTTCACTAATCCTTTACTTTCTTGTAGATAGAAATACGATTAGGCGCCTTACAGAGAGTATTCGGGCGAGGAATACTGAAACGAAAATCGCCATGTACCTCTTGGGTGCGTCGCTTCATCATCTCTATCTCATAGAGGGTTTCCTTGGTACAGAGCCTGTCTATCTGCTGCTGCCAATGTAGGGCGCAGTATGCACAACGATGGGAATCTGCACCTCCAAACGCAGGTCATAGAAAGCATAAGGGAATGTGCAAGTGCCAGAGCGGAAGCCCATGTGAGTAAGGAAGCACATGGTGCAATCCTCCTTGAACTCCGAGTCGGCTAAGTTGCGATAAAGCTCTGGCAAGGGCAGTAGGTCGTTATTGGCACGAAAGCGCCTAACAGGCCGGTTGATGATATTGATCATGCGTTCTCGTTCCTTCATCATAGTCTCCTGTTGGGAGATGGCATCGTAAGAGCCTAAGATGGAGACAATGGCATAATCCGCTACATGCTTTATCAGGTATTTGTATTTCACATTGTTATACGAAAGCCCTTGAGTCGTGATGAGGTATAATCACAGGAAGAAGAATGTAGGGTAGAGCTTATGTGTTCTGGAAAATAGTCAATTAGCGTTTGGTAGAAATCATAAGGATCTTTCTCCATTCCCATCACCACACGACAAAGCTGCGAGAGCTGTGACCACTGCAAGGTAAAGAGGTAAGTCTGGGCAGCGTACGCATAAAAGCCCTTTATGCTTGTATTTGAAAAGCCTTAGGTACCTCAATCACCGATATGGTTGTCTCCTCACGAGAGCAAATTCCAAGAGCAGGGTATTTCTCCTGTAAGGCGGTTTTCAGGACAGGCTACCCATAGGTCAACAATAGGTAGCGCTAAGAACCCATGTTGGTACGCCACGCTGTCAGGTAGCCCCTAAAGGGAAGAGGGATAGGCATCTCGGTAGAGGTATTCCTCATAACACTTTAGCATATAGAAGGCTGCCGATAGGATGTCAAAGGCAGGTGTCCCTTTTTGGTAGCAAAGAAATAAGGTAACCCTTCCCACTGTTCCATAAAAGAGTTCAGGCATGTGTGCCCTCTGGTAGAGTAGGCAAAGTTTTTGATAAACATGCTCATTGCCGATAGGGAGATTTTGCATAGGAGGGCTTGCTCCTCGTCGGAGCGGACGAAAGTCTCCAAATCGGTAGTAATTTCAATGGTAAGCCCCAGCATATGAACAAAGATATGCTGACAGATGTACATAAAGCGGAGCGCTCTTTTCCGTGTAAATCAGTAACATAACGGCTGCTTTTTCAGGGACAAATGTACGAAAAATAATTACCCCACGACAAATGACAAGGACTAATTCTCCTTGGGGAGAAGGTGAAAAACATCTTGAAAAACACTAGGTGGTTTGAGAGTTTACTCTGCGAAATAATGGGGGATTAGCGCAGCTGGCTGCGTTTTAGCTCGCATGTAAAAGGTCATGGGTCTCGAATCCCGCTATTCTCTACTTTGTTTGATGACCAATAAATCCCTCGGGTAATAGTTATTGGTCATTAATCATTTACGCTGTTCATTATTCATTAATCATTATTCGCCATGTTAGGAGCTATTATAGGTGATATTGTAGAGCTCTCGTTATGAGGTTGCTAATATACATACTACTGATTTTGAGTTGTTTACTCCACACAACGACTTTTACTGATGATACTATGTACTATCGCGTAGCCGATGCGTGCATTTGGAAGGAAAACCTTTAAGGATAGTCTGCCCTATTGCGTGTAGGAAATATCCTCACCCATAGCCGGTGGTGCGCTTGCCCTCACTGGCTACATAGCGTAGACCGCTGTGCCATATAACAGCTTCGGGCAACGGCTCGGCCATGCGTAGCGCCTCGTGGCTGGCTTCGGCAGCTTTGGGCGAGGTGCCTTTTCCAAGGCAGCCTGCCTAGTGCCGAATCGTACCATAACCATCCTGAAGGAGCTGGCAGCGCCTACTGTGTAGCTCATGCCATCGCTCAGCACTCAGCGGTAGGTGCTGAAAGGATGCAATCAGACAATTACCCTACTACCGAAACCTAAGTGGTTACGACCTCTCCATCAATTGTGCTGCCCTCTACGGGAGAGCTTATTACTTCAACGAAACCCTGCCAAGGTACAGTTCCTCAAGCTATTACCTGTGGAAAGCCATGATTTTGAGAGTGCTCTACGCTTGTCTATCTCCATAGGGAGGGCGATAGGATACCCTTGCCGCTATTACAGGCGGTATAGCAGAGGCTTATTATGGTATACCTAGAGATAGGAGCAGAAAGCCCTCAGCTACCTAACGGAAGAGTTTTAAGGTGGTGGTGAGGAGATTTCAGCAAACATTTTCTCTAGGTTAACTGCCTTAATGGCTGTGCTCGCCTGCATTGACTAAGGTGGCGTTGATAAAGAAACGCCACGGTGAGCGATGAGCTGCTCGGGGTCAAGGGGCTTGACGGGAGCGATGGCTGTATAGCCACTTTCGGAAAGCGCCCTTGACAATTTCTACTTTTTCAAAAAGAAGTTTCCTTGTCCGAGGTATGGGTTACTAGAGAAATATAAGACTTGCCTGCGTCCTCCTACTAGCCTCATTGGGTACAGCAGGAGCCGTCTGCTTGTCAAGGCTGATAACGCCTGTTACGTTCATGCCATTGATCAGTCCTTGCTTGTCGCCCTCACATGGCAATGCACGATGATGCTCTTGCTTTCGTTCTCAAAGGAAGCGGCGATGTTGTACACCTGAGCATCGTACTCATGGGAGGTGTCGTTGGTAGGGTTAAAGTGCACTTGTTGTCCTACCTTGATATACGGCAGGTCACGCTCATAGACTTGCAGGTGTAGGTGCAGGAGCTGTTATCAATCATCTCCACTATGGGGGAGTGGAAGCATCTACATAGGCACCATTGACAGCATAGACAGCGCTGATATTCCCACTAATGGGTGCTACTACCGAAAGGGTGGATTGCATACCCTTTATCGGAAAGCGTTTTTCGGATTCAGCCCCATTAGGCGTATTTGCTGCTCAGAGCCGCCTTTTCCGTCTGTAGGGTGCACGCAGCTGGGTGGTGGCAGCTTGTAGATTTTTGCCGGTGCCTGCATTGCCTTCGTAGAGCATCTTTGTCTGTCCAATTCCTGCTGCCTAGCTCTATTTGGCTATTGACAGTAAGCAAGCGCTGTTGCTGGAGCAAGAAATCAGGGTTGGAGACGGTAGCAATTACCTGCCCCTTATGCACATAAGCGCCTATTTCCACTTTTACACTCTGGATAATACCTGCATATACAGTAGAAACCTTGGCCTGATGGTCGGCAGGGACACTGGGCACGCCATTGGCCTTGAGGGTGGCGGTGAGGGCTTTTTCTTCTATATGTCCCAGTGAATATCCACGGTTTTGATTTGAGTCTCGTGTTAGGGTGGTGAGGTTTCCCCTTCGTTGATGGTGTTCTTCGGCTTCTTCCTCGTGGAGTGGTTAGTGAGCCATTGTATTATTTTTGCAACTCCATAGGGAAAGGCCTATGAGGTCAAGAGCAATTTTTATACTATATTTTTCATTTGTTTTACTGGTTTTTAGAAGGGATTGTATTTTCTATTACTTTTTGGTTGAGTGCCTCGATACTTTCTAGGTAAGACAGGCGTGTATCTACAGCAGTCTGTAGGTGTAAAGAAACTCCACATAGCTGATTTCTCCAGCGCTATAGCCCAGTTGGTTTCCTTGTGACAATACGCTCGGCTTCGGGGAGGGCTTCGTTTTTGTAGAACTGGTACTTTTTGCGCATACAGCTGATATTCCTCCTGAAGATTTACCCAGCGGGTTTTTAAGCTCTTTTTCCCGCTTGGTGGGCTTCTTCTAAAAGCCGCCTGCTTCTGGTAGTTCATAGGTTTTTGCTTTGCTGCGTAGCGGTAAAGATTGGCAGAGACAGTCCAATGGAACAAAGTGGAAGCGCTTGTGAATATCCGCATAGGTCTCTACCCCGCCTATGGTCTGCATACCGATGAGGGACTGGCTAGGTATACCGAGTGTGAGGTCCAGGCAGGCCTGCTGCACGCTCTAAGCGCTGGGCACGCATGGCGATGATGGCTTGCAAATAGCTCGAGATGTACTAAGGGGTGCAAAAGAGGTTCAGGATTCGCTACTTCGGTTAGTAATAAAGGTTCGTATTCGGTCAGTTGATGCTACTTGGAGTCCTCTTCGGCTTGAACAAAGGGGTATATAGCTGCGATAGGCCGCTTGTTGTGCCAATTGGTTTTCGCCTAAGCAATAGGGTGATTTCCCCTCACCTGAGCGGTATTGATATCAATCTTCTTGGTATCGCCTTTCGCTTTGAAGCGTGACTTCGGCGATGCGGATAAAATCGCTAAGAGGGCTATCTGAGCTGCAAGAGCTGCTGTTGCTTAAAGGGCTACAAATTACTGCGACTGCTGGTACTGGGTACGCACCTGTCTGAGAAGCTCATTCTGCTCAAGGGCTAGTGTCCTTTTTGCAATTGTGTCTCCGCCTGATAGAGGCTTTTGCGAGCGGCAAATACGGTAGGGAAAGGAATAGACTGCGAGATGGCCACGAGATAGGTCTTTTCGGGACTGCTATACTGGCCATACTGTGCGGTCAGGTCAGTTTTTGCAGCTCCCATGCGGTATGTTCTTTGGCTGTTGCCTCTTGAGTTTGGCATGCTGCCTTAATCACTCCATTGTTCTTGAGGGCTGTTGCTCTATTTCAGCCATGGTATATTGCCTTTTGAGCTTGCAGGGCAATCGGGCTAAGGAGCAGTACACTCAAGAGCTAAGTCCTTTGGTCGCCTTACGCCAAGGCCAGCGGAGGGTAGCTATTAAGGACAACATAGCAAAGGCAAGACAAGAGCGTTAGGAAGGTAGCCGATACCAAGCCACTGATAACCACCGTAGCTAAGGGGCGTTGTACTTCAGCCCTGCGCTCTTGGCTTAGCGCCATAGGTGGAAGCCAAGGCTGGCTACCATGGCAGTCATTAGCACTGGACGCGGGACGCATTTCGGTACCTATAATCACCCTATGTAGCAGGTTGGACATACCCTCTTTCTTAAGGGGTTAGCAGTGCCAATAAGCACAATCCCGTTGAGCACTGCCACACCGAAGAGTGCAATAAAGCCAATGCCCGCACTGATACTAAAGGGCATTCCCGAAGGAGCAAGGCCAATACACCCTCTATGGCACTCATGGAATAGCACTGAAGATAAGCAAGGCCTGTCCACACTGAGTGGAAGAAGCCAAGCAAAGCAGGGGAGAAAATGAGCAGCAGGCCACAGGAACGGCCACCAGAGCCTATTGGTAGCCTGTTGAGGTTCTCAAACTGGCCTCATAGGTAAAGTAATAGCCCGTGGAAGCTTTGACCTCCTTGAGTTTCTGCTGTATATCGCCCACCACACTCGAACGTCCGGCCTTGTACACATTGAACCTATGACGATACGGCGCTTACCTGCCTCACGGCTGATTTGGAGCAGGGACCCAACTCATACTTAATAGAAGCGATTTGGCTCATGAGGAATCTGTCCGTTCTGTGTGTGGCCACCATCATATTCTGCATCGTCAATTCCTGTACAGGTAGAGGCTATCGAGGCGTACCACTAGGTCAAAAACGGCGTTCGTTCTCGAAGATCACTCCCGCACTACTTGCAAAGGCTGTGCTAAGCACCTCATTGACCTGCTGGACGGAAAGACCATAGTTGGCCAAGCGTAGGCGATCGTAGGTAACGCTAATCTGGGGAAGGCCTGTTACCTTTTCCACTTGTGGGAGGTAGCCCCTCTACTTTCTGGATCAGTTGGCTTACCTTCTGGGCATAGAGGGCGAGGGTATCCATATTCTCCCCGAAGATCTTGACTGGCCACATCTTGTCTGATACCTGTCATTAGTTCGTTAAAACGCATCTGAATAGGTTGGTTTTTCTCAAAAGAAGACCCCAGGTATATCCTTAAGGCGCTCAATAATAGCGTCGCCCAGCTGGTCAAAAAGAGCGACCACTTTTTCCATTCGTTCTGTGGCTTGAGTACAATTATTAAGTCGGACGTTTCTAAGGGCGGGCATAGGGTCGGTAGGCACTTCGGCAGACCCCGTTTTCCCGATAACCATTTTTGACTTCCTGAAAACTCACGAATCAGGCGAGAGGCCTGCATAGAAGTCTCCAAGCTCTGGCTGAGCGATGTTCCTTGTGGCAGGATACAGTGGAAGGCAAAAATCACCTTCCTGCAACTGAGGGATAAACTCGCCTCCCATACGGCTAAAAATACCAGCTGAAAGCAAAAATAGTCCTACTGTACTGCCTATTACCCAACCTCTTAGGGCGGATAGAGCGTGAGAAAAGCGGTTGGTAATGGCTGTTAAGCCAAAGCGATCATTCTGTCAGAGAAAAGTGCGCTTGTGGTGCTGTTGTTTCGGGCAAGAGCCAAGCACTCATGGCAGGAATATAAGTCAGGAGAGCAGCAAAAGCTCCTAAGATAGCAAAAACCACCGTCTCGGCCATAGGGCGGAACATCTTGCCCTCCACTCCGACCAAGGTAAGGATAGGGATATACACCATAAGGATAATAATCTGCCAAAGGCAGCACTGCTGCGTATCTTAGAAGCAGAGTGATAGACCTCCTGGTCCATTTGAGCCTGAGTGAGCCTTGTGGTGGTTTTTCGCAAAGATAGATGATGCATGACGGCCTCCACCACGATGACCGAACCATCTACAATGATACCGAAGTCTATGGCGCCCAAGCTCATCAGGTTGGCACTTACTCCAAAGAGCTGCATCATGCCCAAGGCAAAAGAGTAGGGAGAGCGGAATGGCAGTGGCCACAATCAGCCCTGCACGCAGGTTGCCCAAGAAAAGCACCAAGACAAAGATGACAATCAGGGCACCTTCTAAGAGGTTTTTCTCTACCGTATGGATTGCCCGCTGTACCAAGTCGGTGCGGTCTAAGAAAGGTTCAATGACGATATCTTCAGGAGAGACTGCTGTATGGTTGGGAGTTTTTCCCTTGATACGGCTAACTACCTGGTGGCTGTTTTTCGCCCTTGAGCATCATGACCACTCCGCCGACGGCATCCACCTCGCCATTGTAGGGTTAGCGCTCCATAGCGAATAGCACTGCCTAAGCGTAGTTCGGCAACATCCTTAATAAAAAGTGGAGGGTTGTGCTTGCCAATGGCAATATTGCCCACATCCATGAGGGAGGTAGCCACACCTATTCCACGGATAAAGTAGGCATTGGGGCGCTTGTCAATATAAGCACCACCCGTGTTTTTGGTTATTCTGCTCCAAGGCAGTGAAGATATCACTGACACTCACACCCATGGCACGGAGGACGGTTGGGGTCGATAACCACCTCGTACTGCTTGAGTTCGCCCTCAGAAGCTATTGATTTCAGCTATGCCCTTGGTACCATAGAGCTGGCGTGCGACGATCCAGTCCTGCATGGTGCGGAGGTCTTTGGCCGAATATTTGTTCTTGCTTTCCTTGGTGGGACGAATAATATACTGATATACCTCGCCCAGTCCTGTACTCACAGGGGAGAGTTCGGGGGTGCCTATGCCAGCGGGAATTTGCTCTTGGGCTTCCTTGAGTTTCTCACTGACCAACTGGCGAGCAAAATAGATGTCCATGTCCTCCGTAAAGACGGCCGTAATGACCGAGAGACCAAAGCGGGAAATACTACGAGTCTCCTCCAGTCCAGGGATATTGGCAATGGCCTGCTCAATAGGGAAAGTAACGAGTTGTTCTACCTCCTGTGAGGCCAAGGTAGGGGTGGAGGTGATGATCTGAACCTGATTGTTGGTAATATCGGCATGGCATCTATAGGGAGTTTTGAAGCGCTCCATACGCCCCATAGGATAAGGGCGAGGGTCATCAGGCTACAAAAATCTTGTTTTTGATACTAAAAAAAGAATGATTTTATCTAACACCTTTAATAACGATTAATGGTTAATGATTAATGATTTAAGTTTCATAAGTCATTTTTGGATTATAATTAGTTTTGTAATTAATTGTAAATCAATATTTAACAAAACAAACCTCCCTCACAGCTGGGTGTGTGAGGTTTTGAATATCAATAGGTTACAGAACCTGCGAAACTTAATGAATAGTAATAAATGTCCCTCCAAAGTATAGTTATCTACACAAATACTAAAAACTTCTCTATGCGATTTACACGGATTGTTTTTATCAGGAGGGATATGGGTTATACTTTTAGAGGTGTCCAAATAGCGCCATAATAGGCCATTACCTTTTTGTAGGTGTAGTGAGTATTATAGTCCATATCTACGTTTGTGATAGGGACTTGTAGGGTAAAAGTAGGGTGAAAAAGGAAAAAACAATAAGCACTTGGCAGCAGGCACATACACAGAAAGGCGAACATATATCCGAATGAGAGTGTTCGTGCTCTGAAGAGGTATCTGCTTGGCTTATAGTGGAATAGCGTACATTATCTTGCTCTGTATTAGGGCATATCAGAGCAGGACTGCCGTGAGCGCCCATAGGTATATGCCTAATAAAAGAGAGAGGTACTTCATGGGGCAAAAATACGAAAAAAATAATGACAAATGACCAGTGAAAAGTGAAGAGTGAAAAGTGAAAAGTGAGCGCCTAAATAGCGTTTTTCACTATTCACTTTTCACTATTCGCTTAAATCCTTCCAAACATCTCCGCCACACTGACCTCTTCGGGGGCTGGCGACACTCTATGGAGCCGAGTGAGGGCATCAGGGCATCGTCATGGGCGTTGGTACCTATGCGAAGGTAACCCGTCAGGTCACGAGCAAACTTAGGGAAGCGCTTTTTCCAATCCAGAGGCATTTTAATCAGCTTCTGCACCGATGCGGAAGCGGCAAAAATCCTTGCTGTTTTGTTCTGATTCTGATGAAAACGGATTAAAGCGCGTCAGTCGGTTGCCTGTGTCCCACGAACGTTGTTGGAGGTTGCTGACAAAGAGGTTGCCGCCGTTGTTGCTCTCAATATGGCAGCGCTCCACCTGGTGTTACTGCAACATATAAGTCAGGGTTGTTTCGGTAACCTCCATAGGGTCTTTTGGTGTAGAGTACATCAGTAATGAAATTGCCGTCCTCTGCTTCCTTATAAAAATAAAGCGCATAGGTAATCCGCCCCACTATCAGCTGCATCAATATACGCTATGGAGTAGGAACGAGAAGGCAAGTCGGTATAACAGTTAAACTCTTCGTACATCAAACCCTTGGGAAGGCTGTGGATTCTGTTAGTACAAACTTTCAAAGACAGTTGGGGAGCGCCCTTTATCTCTAAGAGTTTTTCCAAACTATGTCGTTCAGGCCATAAAGGTTCTCCTTCTGCTCTGAGGTCTTGTCTCGCTTGGGGTCTGTTCTGTATAGCAGGAAAGCTGACGAGTAGCCAACCTTGCGGGTTTTCTATGGGGTCATATACACCCTCTTGTTCGAGCAAGCGTCCCTGCTAAATCTTCCATGTGCCAACGGGTAAAGACCAACAGCTGTTGGCTATCGTTGTGCAAACGGGTAGAGGCTACTGTATCGTACCAGTCGGCTACGTTCTGTCTGATGACATGGCGACCAAGCCAGACGATGCATCTTTGTATAAGTCGTCCATAATCAGCATATCCACAGGTTCGCCAGTTAGGAACCTCCTAGCACCAATCGTCTTAAAGCTGCCTTGGTAGCCTACAATCTCACACTCATCGGAATTGCGGGCATAGTTGCGACTGCGTCGGCCTTGTTCTGTGTAGCTTGCCTGACCTGCGAGGAGCGTCGTGGAAACAACTCATAGTCAGTGGTCATCGTCCATGATACGTTGGAGTTCCTATTAAATTTACGCGCTTTGATAGCATTGTAAGAGACAATAGCAATGCGCTTGTCAGGTCTTGCCCTAAGACAAAAAGCAGGCAAGCGGCGGGTGGCGCCTTCGCTCTTGCCGTGTTGGGGTGGCATGGTAATCATTAGCTTTTTGATTTCTCCCATGGCAAAGCGGGTTAGCACCTCGTAATAAGCGATATGGAAAGGAGCGGGAGCAAAGAAGGGAGCGTATGGCGGGTGAAGGAGAGGTTCCTCCCCACCCCCTCTGAGAAGGCGAGGGGGCTACTAAGCAGGCGCAGGCTTCGGAGGTAATTGTTGTGAGCTGTATCAGTTGGGGGATATTGGGGTTGAGTGGATTGGGGTTGGGCAAATTGGTGTTGAGCAGGTGAGAAGTCCGCGAGAGCGGAGATGTGAGCACGCGCTCGTTGAGCAATTCGCCCTTTGTATATTCGTTATCGTATTTGTCATCATTGTTGTTGTCCGTGTCAGGTTGGGTGAATTTGTTTGGGCGAATTGTCTCGTACTCGCTCTCGCGGACTTTGCCCCACAACCGCGTGCTGGCTTATCAGACGTTGCATAAGCAGGCGTTGCCCGCTTTTTCACTATTAACTTTCTCTTTTCACTTCCCATCCTTCTAAACGCATAATGATACGGATAGCGGCACATCTATTGTTGATGGTAGGGACTATAGTCTCTCCATTGCTATCCAAAAGGCTCACGACGAGCGTATGTCCAAAGAATTTCTAAAGCCTCTTCCATAATGACTGATGATTAATGATTAATGATTAATGCCAGCAATGATTAATGATTAATGCCAATAGATTAACAACCACTGAATAACGCAGCAAAATTACAACATTTAGGAAGGGAAGTCAAGGAAAAGAGGGTGAGGAAGTAAGAATTTTATACACAAAAAATAGTGTTAAGTATTTAACAGTGGTTAGTTGTTAGTGGTTAGTCGCAATAGACTGACTACTGTCTTCTGCCTCACTGACCACAGACCACTACTCACTGATTTTGCAAAAATTTCTGTTTTATAAAATGATAATAATCTGATAATCAAGTAATTAGTTTGTTTTTAGGCGTTGAAATTTGTGAGATAAAATTTTCTTGAAAAAGTGTGTTTAAATCGGGAAAAAGATGTACCTTTTGCAAAAGAATTTTTACTATTCTTTTTATACAAGAATATTATAAACCTAATCTATAAGTCAGTAACCGCTATGGAGAAGACCCTTACGGAATTGATATTGGAGCAGAGAAGCTATCTGAAAAATACCTTTCCCTAAGAAAAAAGGCAGAGGATTTCGTGGATGCACTCTATCGCTTGTTATTCAATCTAGACGACACCAATTGTGAGAGTAATTACGAAATAGAGCAACGCCTCAGAGGCAAGCGCTTGGAACTCTCGGCTATAATGTATGATTATCTGAAAGATAGCCAGACGACCCAAGAGCAGACAGAACAGTTTTTGCAGCTATTGCCTCAAATATACCCGCTCTTGCTCTGCGATGCAAGGGCTATACTTGAGAATGACCCTGCGGCCCAGAACTTGGAGGAGGTGTATATGTCCCTATCCTGGTTTCTATGCCATTGCTATTCACCGACTTGCTCATCAGTTGTGGTTACAAGGGCTAACTCCTGGCGCGTGTATGCGTCAGAATATGCACACAGCCGTACGAGGGATTGACATACACCCCGCTGCACGGATAGGAAGGAACTTGTGATAGACCCGTATGGTACAGGAATTGTTATAGGGGAGACCTGCGTCATTGGCGACAATGTAAAGATATACCAAGGGGTAACCCTAGGGCACTCTCAGTTACCAAGGATAAGATGAACACCGATCGTCACCCCTAAGATAGGTAACAATGTAGTGATCTATTCAGGAGCTACTATACTGGGCAACAGTCAGATAGGGCACGATAGTACCATAGGGGAAATGTATGGCTACCGAAAGTATAGAACCCTATACAGTCATCTACTACAAGAGTGAGATGATCACCAAGCAGAAAAACCTATCACCTGAACCTATCTTTTTCATATATAAACGAATAATTAACATAATTTACAAATCTTAGTGAAGTATAACAACATCTTAGGAGCTATTGGAAATACTCCAGTTATCCGTCTTGCTAACTTTTCCCTAATAACCAAGTTTGGATCAAATTAGAAAAAGCAACCCAGGAGGAAGCATCAAAGACCGTATTGCCTTGGCCATGATTGAGAAGGCAGAGAAGGATGGTCTTATCAACAAAGATACCGTAATTATAGAGCCTACCCTCAGAATACAGGGTTGGACTTGCCTTGGTAGCAGCGGGTGAAGGGCCATAAGCTCGTACTTGTAATGCCTGAGTCCATGAGTGGAGCGCGTAAGCTTTGTTTCTGCTTATGGGGCATCTTTCGTGCCACTCTCACAGGAAAAAGGAACAGGAGGTGCTGTGAGAAAGCCAAAGAATTGGCTGCTTCTATTCCGAACTCTTGGATTCCTCAACAGTTTTGAAAACCCCGCCAACCCTGGAAATACACCGCCTTACCACTGCTCAAGAGATTGTGTCGACTTTCCACAAGGAGTGGATTACTTTATCTCAGGTATCGGAACAGGCGGGCACCTTTCTGGTATAGGGGAAGTACTCAAAGCGAAGTTCCCTCATACTAAGGTCTTTGGTATAGAGCCTGCCACCCTCTGCCGTGCTTAGCGGTAACAAGCCGCGGCCACACCCATCTGCTAGGTATTGGTACAGGTTTCATTCCTAAAAACGCTTAATACTTCTATCTATGATGGGATCATCACTATAGACAAGGACGAGGCTTATGACTATACCCGTCGCTTGGCCAGAGTTGAAGGTATTTTTAAGAGGTATCTCCACAGGAACTTCCTTGGCGGCTATTGCGAAGAAACTCCCTGAAATCAAAGAAAACGAAGTAGTACTTACCGTGAATTACGACTCAGGTGACCGCTACTGGTCTGTAGCAGACTTGTTTGAGGAAAATCCGTATTCATAATGACCAAATGACCAGTGACTAATGACCAATGACCAATGACTCAATGACCAATGACTAATGACTAATCGACCAATGACCAATGACCAATGACCATGACCAGTGATTAATGATTAATGTTCAATATTCAATGTATTGGTATTAATCATTAATCATTATTGGCATTAATCATTAACCATTATTGGTATCTGACAATTAACAATTGATAATCACAATTAATTATGCGTATTCTCCCACAGCGTGTAAGTCACGCCCAGTAGCTATAGCAGGGCAGTACATTCCGGAAATAGGGGCGGGTTTTCTCCTGCTTTTAGGTATAGAAGAGGCCGATGGAGCGGAAGATATAGCCTATTTGTGCAAGAAAATCGCCCAGATCTCGTCTTTTTCAACGATCAAGAAGGGGTGATGAACCTTTCCTTGCAGGAAGTAGAAGGCTCGCTTATGGTAGTGAGTCAATTTACTCTCTGTATGCCAATACTAAGAAGGGCAATAGTCCTTCCTATATCCAGTGCAGCAAGGCCTGAGAAAGCGATTCTATATGAGGCCTTTGTCCAGCAGCTACAAGCGCTCACCCAAAAAGCCTGTAGCACAGGGGTATTTGGTGCCGATATGCAGGTGAGTCTCTGTAACGATGGGCCCGAGCTATATTTATAGATAGCAAAATGCGTGATTTCTGATGAGTCACGCATTTTTCATAAATGTAAAATATATGAATTAATTAGGCTTGGTACTTAGTCTTTAAGCCCTTACGGGTAGGTTCACTCAGCAAGGTCTATATAGAGATTCCACCTTGTCCTTAAGCTCTTTACGATTGACGATAAAGTCCCAAGAAACCATGTTCTTGTACAAAACTCAGCTGTTTGGAAGCCTTCGGGAAGTTCTTTCCTGTGGTATCCTTAACTACACGAGGCCAGCAAAGCCAATGAGTGCTCCTGGTCTGGCTATATTGATATTCCGAGCATAGCAAAAGAAGCGGTTACGCCCCTGTAGTTGGGGTCCGTACATAGGGAGATGTAAGGCAGACCAGCATCGTCCAACTGGGCAAGTTTTGCGGAGGTTTTAGCCATCTGCATCTAGAGAGAAAGCCGCTTCCATCATACGTGCTCCGCCAGACTTGGAGATCATCATAAAGGGCAAGCGGTTATTAATGGCGTAATCAATCCCTGCAGGGCGATCTTTTCCCTACAACGCTTCCCATAGAGCCGCTGATAAAGTCAAAAATCCATACAAGCTACTACCAGTTCTCGCCCTTTGACTTGCCCACTGCACATCGTACAGCATCGTATAGGTCGGTTTTTCTTGGGCTTCCTTGAGCTCTATCTCTCTACTTTTTGGTGTCCCTCAAAATCCAGTGGATCTTTCTGAGCGCATGGTCTTGTCCAGTTCACTGAACTTACTCATCGAACAAGATTTCAAAAATATTCCTTGCTGCTAATACGCACATGGTAGCCATCCTCTGGGCTGATGTAGTTCTGAGCAAGTTCCTCTGTTTCAAATTATTTTCCTGTGAGGAGACTTTATACCACAATCCTTGTGGTATGTCCTTTTTCTCCTCAGTGCTTATCTGTATTCCTTTTTGTTTTTTTCTCTTGAACCAAGACATATATGTTTCTCATTAACAATAAGATAGTCACTCCTTTATACTAAGGCCTACCCTGAAAGACTATCCTACAAATTAGCAGGGCAAAGGTACGTCTATAAGCAGAGGAAGGTGTTAATGTTGATAAGTTTTTAGATAATGACAAGTGACTAATGACGAGTGACTAATGACGAGTGACAAGAGACAAGTGACAAGCTCGTAATAGACTGACCACTGACTCAACCACTAACTACTTTTTAAATAAAAATATAACAGTCGAAGATGATAAGACAAAAAGTCTATCTTTGCGGTGTATATAAATAATAAATAAATTGAATTATGTCTAGCAGGAAGCACATTAGTCGCCTTGGTAGTGGGAGCTGCCATAGGTGCAAGTGTGGGAATTCTTTTGCTCTGATGAAGGGAAAAGACCCGCAAACGTATTCGCAAAATCATTGGAAGGTGTCCGATAACCCTTAGGGACAAGCTCACCCACCTGAATGAAAAAACTTAAAAAGAAAAAGAAACTCAAACTCAAAGGCACTTTGGAGGACAACGTAGAGCGTCTACTTTCCAAGTCTAGCTACAAGGCAGAGGAAATTATCAATGCTCTTGAGCGCAAATTGAAGACCTAAAGGCCGCCAATGCTAAATTTCAAAAAATAACCCTCAGCACTCTTTACCTATGGCACTTAACGAACTCAAGGGAAACGGCAAGAACCCTACCCACAGAAGTGGAATCAACGGTCGATCCCACATTTGGAGTACTACAAGCTATATATATTCCGTATTATAGCCAAGACCACTATGGGCTTTAGCTCTTTTTGTGACAGCTCTCTTTCTGCTGATTATTGCCTTTTTCTTGGCTTGTGCCTCGGCTTTTGCTATAGGAGAATGGCTTTGATAGTACTGCTTTAGGCTTTGCCATAATGGGACTAATCTTTGTATTAGCACTGCTCATTATCTCATAAAACCGCAAGGGGCTTATCCAGAAGCCTATATTGAGCAAATTGTCCGAAATATATTTTAAAGAATAATGTCATGGAAAGAAAATACACCTCATTCACCGAAATAGAAAAACGACTTGCGTGCACTCAAGCTCCAAAAAGGATATAGACCTTATGTGCCTAAAGACTGATTATCAAACGCTACTTCGTAATCTTTCCATAAGTGGACTTTTGCAGACTCCGTAGCACAGTTCAGAAGTGCTAGAGCCGAAAAGCAAAGAAGCTTATTGTCACTGGTAGCAGGCTTCTTGCTTAGGAAATTTTCTAACAGTAACCTTTTTCTAATCAAGAGATTAGTAGATTTATCCTAAAAATGAGGATAAAATTTTGATATATGGGGAAAAAGGTTGTACTTTTTGCACCCTGGAAAAAGCGAGGTCTTGTAGCTCAGCTGGTTAGAGCACCTGACTCCATAATCAGGGGGTCCTTGGTTTCGAGCCTAAGCTGGACCACTGTCGCTAAAGCACTTACAGAGATGTAGGTGCTTTTTATGGAGTTATAGTTGCTTTTTAAAGAAAAATATACCTACCTTTTGCCGAGATTTTTAAAAACGTAATTAGATGAAAAATTTCTATTTTAGCAGGGCTTTCATGGCTGTGACCACTGCCTCTGCACAAAGTGGCAACTTAGACCAAGGTCGCTTACAACTCAATGCTGGAGTAGGTATCTCAGGCTGGGGAATCCCTCTATATGTAGGGCTTGATTATGGTGTTACTAACGATATCAGCGTGGGAGGTGAGTTTACTTTCCGCAGCTATTCCCATTCAAGCTACTACACCCACAATATCATGGGATTCTTTGGTAATGGAAACTACCACTTCAACAACTTATTCAACCTCCCCGTCCATTAGACCTTTATGCTGGGTTGAGCTTTAGGGGTTTTTATACTTCTACTGTTACAGCTAGAAGGAAGAGGAGAATACTATGGAGATAGCTATTCTGGTTTTAGCCTTATAGGACAGACAGGTGCTCGCTACTTCTTCACCGATAACTTCGGGGTGAATTTGGAACTCTCCGAGGACTACTCACTCAACAGAGTGCTAAAAGCAGGAATCACCTATAGGTTTTAATTTAGGGTAAAAATAAAAGCAAAAGGTAAAAAGTGTTCTATACTTTTTACCTTTGCTTTTCATTTCTCAACTTCTTTTAGTCTCTTCTTGAAAGGAAAATCCTGAGTATATACCAGAAGAGCAACATCACTGAGGAGAAGAGGTTGTAGGGCAGCGCCTACATATTGGTCAGTGGTGTATTCATTCTTCACATTGTACGTCTGGTAGAGAATACCTCCTGTGGCAAGTACTACCATACCCACAGAGAACCATAGGCCCTAACTCAAATCCGAAAAGAGCTCCTGCCACAATCAGTCCTAGGGGAGAAAACCACCTATAACTCAATACACTTCTTAGAAAAGAAAAATCCAATCGTGTCATAAAAACCACTGCTGTAAGCCCTCCAAACAAGGATAGGGTAACAATAGCTGCCTGTGAGAGTACCTCAGTACCTGTATAAAGTTTTAGAGCAATGTAAATCAAAAGGCAAGAAAAATCACTGCCTCCAAAAAGCACATAAAGCCCTAGCCCTACGTATTGGTAGTGGCTAAGAGAGTGCGCCCATTTGTTGGCCAACATAGAGCCTAACCAGAAGCCGCCTATGATAAAGAGCCATATAAACTTGCTGCCAAACATAGCCAAAATAAGCTCTTCAGGTACCCAGCGGAGCAGAGCTGTCTCTACCAAGATAAAGCCAAAAAGCGCCAAGGCTACATGGGTGTAAGTTTTCCTATAAAAAACAGCTCGTTCTGAGTCTGTAGAATAAGCTACCAACCCGGGGGCTGAGTTGTAGGAGTCGCTGTAGCTACCTTTGTTGTAGCTGGAATTGTAGGAATTCATTTTTATTAATTGTTAATTGTTAATTGTTAATGCGAATCAATGGTTAGAGCACTGTTAGCTAATTATCTAAGACGTAATTTATTGTTTTTAAATGAATTGGGCTATACAATTGTTTTTATACTATATGATCTCGGATTTATAATAATGTTATTTGAGATAGTTCTTTTCCTATTTTCTATTCCATTTTTGAATCTCTAAAAAGGCGCTTTTTCAGAGGCTTTGCTTTTTCCTGTAGCATATTTTCTCATCATCACAGGGACTAACGGCTATTCTACGCGCAACTCTGCCATATTAAGTTCAGGAAGTTATTTTGCTTATGCCGTCCAACTCTATCTCATAGACAAACTCCACTCCATTTTTGTAACGATTGACAAAAATCCCAATCATTATCTTTTTCACATTCCTCCAAAATGAAAAGCAAAAGCCTCTTGCATATTCTTTTTAAGCTCCTCTAAAGAGTTTCCATCGGCTACAACAATCCCTCTATATTCCTCAGTATTTCCCCAGAATACCCTTTTTCTTTACGTACAGTAACCTTTATTTTTCATATCTTACTTAAGTTTTATTATTTCGACTATTCTCGCTTAAAGCAGAGAGGGCTTATTTCAGTCCCTGCTTGCTTTAAAATCGCATTTACTGTACCCTGCGGGAGGTCCTTCTTAGGGTGCGGCACAGTTACTTTACCTTTTTCTCTGGATGTTTAAAATGATGATGGCTGCCCTTTGTGCTATCTAACAACCACCCGTCATCAATCAACAACCTAATAACATCACTACTGCTCATAGTTTATTATCTTAGACAAGGCAAAGATAAAGAACTTTTTGTAACCCAAAAATGTTTAATCGTATTTAACGTTTCCTAATTGACTTAAAATTTGAGTTACTAATGTAAATCAATAGACTTACATCAGTAACTCAAAACTTATTAAGACTACTCTGTTTTGTTTCTAAAGACAAGGCTGTTGTCAAAGGAGTCTCATCAAAATAAGACTACCTGCCTTGATGTTTCCTTTGAGGATCTCCTTGAGAGGGCATTCATAACCTCTTTCTGGAGGACACGCTTTACAGGACGGGCACTCGAATCGGTGGATCGTAACCACGTTCTGCTAAGTAATCTATAGCCTCTGGAGTGGCTTCCAAAAACAATGTTCTCACGAGCTACCAACTTGATGATACCGCCCAACTGCAAGCGGACGATTTGCTTGATGTCGGCCTTGGTGAGAGGGGGCGAACATGACAATGTCGTCAATACGGTTGATAAACTCAGGGACGTACGGTCTGTTTGAGCAGCTGTAGTACCTCTTCTTTGGCCTTTTCAGTGGCTTCTTCTACATTCTTGATTTTCTCAAAACTTTCCTGAATAAGGTGACTACCTATGTTGGAAGTCATGATGATAATCGTATTCTTTGAAATCGGCTGTACGACCTTTGTTATCAGTCAATCGGCCTTCGTCCAAGACCCTGCAAAAAGAATGTTGAAAGTCATCGGGGTGTGCCTTTTCAATCTCATCGAGCAAGACCACAGAGTAAGGGCGGCGACGTACGGCCTCGGTAAGCTGACCTCCTTCGTCTGTCAGCCCACATATCCTGGAGGCGCTCCCACGAGTCGGCTTACGGCATGTTTCTCTTTGATATTCACTCATATCAATACGGGTCGCGGCATTCTCATCGTCAAAGAGGTATTCGGCCAAGGCCTTGGCCAATCTCTGTCTTTCCGACCCCAGTGGTTCCCAAGAAAAGGGAAGGAACCAATCGGTTTTTAGGATCCCGCAAGCCCGCACGGCTACGGCGAATCGCATCGGATACGGCTGCGATGGCCTCCTCTTGTCCTACCACACGTTTGTGTAGTTCTTCTTCCAAGTGAAGGGAGCTGCGTTCGCCCCTGCATCATTTTAGTAACAGGCACTCCTGTCCACTTGGCGATTACCTCGGCTATATCCTCACGGGTTACCTCTTCCTTGATCATGGACATCTCGTGGGCATCTACTTCCTTCTGAAGGTTGGCCAATTTAGCTTCTTCTTGCTTGATCTTACCATAACGAAGTTCGGCTACCTTACCATAGTTACCTTCACGCTCAGCACGTTCGGCATCGAGCTTATATTGTTCTATATTGTTCTTAACCGCCTGAATTTCATCTACTAAGGTCTTTTCACCTTGCCACTTGGTAAAGAGCGCATTGCGTTCCTCCTTGAGGTTGGCCAAATCGGCATTGAGTAAGCGGAGTTTTTCATCGTCATTTTTACGCTTAATAGCCTCAATCTCAATCTCCAACTGCATGATCTTACGATCCAGCACGTCCAATTCCTCTGGCTTAGAGTTGATTTCCATACGTAGTTTGGCAGCGGCCCTCGTCCATAAGGTCAATAGCCTTATCAGGCAAGTAACGGTTTGGTATATAGCGCTGGGAGAGTTCCACAGCAGCGATAATGGCTTCGTCCTTGATACGTACCTTGTGGTGTGCCCTCATATTTTTCCTTGATACCACGGAGGATAGAGATAGCACCTCGGTATCAGGTTCTTCTACCATTACTTTTTGGAAACGACGCTCAAGCGCCTTGTCCTTTTCAAAAGTACTTTTTGGTACTCGTCCAAGGTAGTGGCACCAATGGCACGGAGTTCACACGTGCCAAGGCGCAGGTTTGAGGATGTTGGCGGCGTCCATAGCCCCTTCGCCTCCCCGGCTCCTACGAGGGTATGGATCTCATCAATAAACAAGATAATATTCCGTCGGATGAAGTAACTCTCTTCACTACCGATTTGAGTCGTTCCTCGAACTCCCTTTGTACTTCGCCCCAGCGATAAGGGCACCCATATCAAGGGAGTAAATTGTCTTATCTTTCAGATTTTTCAGGCAGTCCCATTGACAATACGGTGCGCCAAGCCTTCGGCAATAGCGGTCTTACTAACCCCAGGTTCCCCTACCAGCATAGGGTTATTTTTGGTACGGCGGGAAAGAATCTGGAGCACACGGCGGATTTCGTCGTCAGGCCGATGACTGGATCCAATTCTGCCACTATGGGCGAGTTGGGTCAAGTTTTTCGCATACTTATTGAGCGAGTTATAAGTATCCTCAGCCGAAGCAGAGGTTACACGTTCGCCCCTTACGGAGTTCAGCGATGACCTTTTCAAATTCTTTTCGGTAACGCCCTGTTCCTCAAGGGCTTGACCTACTTGGTTTTTGATTTTTGAAGATCGCCAAGAGCAAATGTTCTACAGAGACATACTCATCGTTCATCTTTTTAGCGATGTTGCTTGCTTCGGTGAGTACCTCGCCAGCGGTGCGGGAGAGGGACATCTGTCCGCCCTGTACTTTAGGGTAAGAAGCCAAAGCCTTTTCTACCGCCTGATTGAGGGTAGTGGTATTGACTTGCAACTTTTTGAGGATAAAAGGCAGCACATTGTTATCTACCTCTTGTATTCCCTTTGAAGATATGTTCCACTTGATATCTTGCTGACCGAGACCCTGAGCGAGTTGCTGCGCCTCTGAATGGCCTCTTGGGATTTAATGGTATAATTGTTGAAATTCATCTTTTTCAATTGTTAATGGTTAATTGTCAATTGTTAATCACAGACGCCAGACGTCTGAACACTGACTACTATTTCAATAAGTATTCCAAAGTTGGAAAAATATGACAAATTGTCAGGTTTTTAAGATGAGTATTGGAGAAGAGGGTGAGGTTTGATTATGATTATCAATAAGTTGAGAGGTGAAAAATGGCAGTAAAAAGAGAGGTAAAGACAAAATATCATTATAGATCTTTATTATCGTTTTCTATATTTTTAATATCAGACACGTATCTTTGTACTATCATTGATTAACAAATAATGGCTATGAATAATAGAATAATACAGGTAAATGATTCTGGTATAACAATAATAGATCAAAAAGGTAGGGACTATATCAGTCTTACTGATATGACAACTACTTTTAAAGAAGGAAGTGGATTGATCGGAAAATGGATAACGAATAAGAACACTTTAGAATATTTAGGGAATATGGGAAAAATCAATAACTCCCTAATTTTAATTACCCCTGAATCTGGGGTAATTGGTCAAGAGGCTGGAACAAATCGTTTTATCATGTCCGCTGGCCAATGGATAGGACGGACTAATGCTATTGGTATAATCGTGAAGGCTGGACGTTACGGAGGAACTTATGCCCATAAAGACATTGCTTTTTAATTTTGCAATGTGGTTAAGTCCTGAATTTCAGATTTACTTAGTTAATGAATTTCAGAGATTAAAAGATGACGAAAATAATCGATTAAAGACGGAGTGGGACTTACAAAGAACATTAGCAAAAAGTAAATTATCAATCTCATACAGACGCAATAAAAAGAACATCTTTGATTCTCAAGAAATAACCAAAGAACAAGCAAGAATAGTTTATGCAAATGAAGCAGACTTGTTGAATGTTGCTCTTTGGAACTACGGCGAAAGAATGGAGGAGCAAAAATAGCGAAAAGAAAGGTAATATTCGTGATTATGCTACAATAGAACGAATTGGTTGTTCTAAGTAATATGGAAAAGTATTAATGCGTTACTAATTAGAGAAGGACTTTCTCAATCAGAAAGATTAATTTTAATCAATAAGACAGCCATTACCCAGATGAAATCATTACTATTTTCTAAAAACAATAAAGCAGAGAAAATCAAAATCATCTATTGACAAACCAAAGACTGAATATGAGTTGTAGAAATATGTTTGAAAAAGTAAAGCACTACGCCTGCAATACAGAGAAGCCCAAAGTGAGGCAGAAGAACAAGCCATACAGCAGGCCTTGGATAGGCTAAGGACAGAAGACCCCCGAAGCATGGGCATGGGCAATGGTAGAGAATGCTAAAGAAACTGCTGAAGAAGCCAAGGCTCTTAAAGAAGAAGTAAAAACCAAAGAAACCTTAGAGGTTGTTTTGGCGTGAGAATAGCAATGTTCACAATCTAAAAATTTAACACTTAAAAGTGTTTTTGTTTTAAAAATAATTTGTAATTTTGCCGCTGTTTAATCATCCCCATTTAACTATGATTTAAAAAATAACCTTTAAAATATAAATTAGCTTTTCGCTTTACAATTTTCCTGATTTCAGAAATACGACCAATTTTTCAAAAAGTGCAGGAAAAGTAAAAGTGGAAATGCCTACGGTAGAACGTGGGCATTCCTTTGCTTTTGCAAACTTTATAGCCTTTGGTCGGGCTACTGAAAATCAAGTATGAAGGAATGCTTCACGTTTTCTCTCTCATGTGTAGAGCGGATATAACTAATATATAACGTTATACGCTCTATCCGAAGAGAGCAGAAAAAGGTAAAATCCGAAAAACCTTTAACAGAGTAGGTATGAATAATTTATATTAAAAAGACAGATGAATAAATTTTTATTACTATGCTGCATTGCTATCAGTTCTGTAGTATATGCACAGGAATTTGAAATTTCTCAAGAAGGGATTTTAGAAAGAGGTACAAACAAGGATTTTGTTATAATAAAAATCTGATGGAAAAAGTGCTAAGGGAATTGTACAACAGTGCTGTAAAACATATTGAAAGATTAATGGAAAGGTCTTAGAAGATGAAAATATGAACGCCTAAAATGGCAAGTATATGTTCCTAAAATCACCTATATAGAAGAACTTTTAGCAAAGAACTATATAGATGCCTATATCACTGATACAGCTTTCCTTCAAGGATAATCGTGCTAAGTATGAGATCGTTGCTGCTGATTTCAAATGCCCCGGTAATGGACTTGGTAGTTCGTTCCTCAGGTATGTCAGACCCCTCTTATTTTATCTATAGAAGAAATGGCACTTTAGTAGAAACCAGAGCTAAAAGTGATATTGAAGATTTTTCAAGCGAGATATCAAAAGTATTCTTGAACAAGATAATTGGTAAAAAGAATTAGTAAAGTCGTTTGTTTATCTTAAAGAAACGACTTTACTTTCATACATAAGAGAAATAAAAACCACCTAAAGTCATGAAAAGTTTCTTTTGTTTAGTCTTACTAAGTATTCTGATTGCCAATTCTTATACTTTGTTTGCCTCAACTCATATCACCAACTTTCCTTTTAGAGAGAGGATACTTATCTGATAGTATTCCGAATAAAATAAACAAAAAGGTTTGGAATCATTTTCCATTCTTTAGAAGACAAGTTTAATATATTGGATTACAAATCATCTAATCCAGACACCTAAGCAAGAGAGGGAATACTAACCCAGAAAAATAAGTTCATAGGATTCCTCTTTCTACCGCCATTATAGTAACTTAACCTCAATTACTATTCCCAATACAATTATTAGTGTTAGAGCACAATCCTTTAGAGGTACTTTTATCAAGAGGAATCTACCTCCACCGAGAGATTTTGAACTCATTAAGGATTGGGCTGGGTAAAATTGCTCTCTTTGGGTAAGTATCAATCTAAGTATAGACATGTTATACTAACAATAAAAATATAATAACCCTCACCAAGATGAAAAAAACTAATCTTATCGTTGATAGTCCTTACAAGCTTTGACTATCACCAACTGTAGCAAAAAGTGAAGAAAAACGCTACTACTCAAGAGGAGAACCCTTTAAATCCTCAGCGCCCACAAGTTCCACAACCCAATCAGGAGCCACCTATCACCTCACGCGGACTTTACACTCAGTGAAGATGGGAAAACTCTTGTCCGCTGGAATAATACTACTCGTACTACCTTGGACATGAAAGCCCACCCGCTATTAAGCCAAGTAACAACCATTGATTCTTGGGCTTTTTGAAGATCGCAATAGTTTAAAAACTATTGTCTTTCCTGAAACTTTAACTACTATCAAAGGAGGTGCTTTCTCAAAAACAGGCCTCACCTCTCGTTATTATACCTGAAACCGTTACCTCTATAGGTAACTATGCTTTTTCTAACTGTAATAGTCTTACTTCTGTTTCTATTCCTAAAACAGTAACTGATTTAGAAGATTGGATTTTTGAAAAATTGTGGAAACTTAGAAGAAGTAACCTATGTCCTAAAAACACTCAAGGCCAGTCTATTTAATAACTGTACAAGCCTGAGAAAAGTTATTTTATTAGAGGGAGTAACTACTATAGGAACATGGGCTTTTGAAAATCGTAAAGCATTAAAAAGAAGTTCATTTTTTCCAGCACAGTAACTACCATCAATGCCAATGCTTTTAGTGGTAGTGGGCCAAGTACTATTACTATTCCTGAAACTATTACCACTATAGGAGCGAGTGCTTCTTCTAACTGTAAAAGTCTTATCTCTGCTTCTATCCCTAAGAGTGTCATCTCTTTAGGAGATTGGGTTTTGGAAAATGTGAAAATTTAGAAGAAGTAACCTTTGGCCCTAAAACACTCAAGGGTAGTCTGTTTTGATAACTGTACTAGTCTCAAGAAAGTTATCTTATTAGAGGGAGTAACTACTATGGGAACATGGGCTTTTGAAAAATCGCAAAGCATTAAAAAGAAATTCAATTTTTCCAGTACCGTAACTACCATCAATGCCAATGCTTTCAGTGGTGATGGGCTAAGTACTATTACTATTCCTGAAAACTATTACCACTATAGGAGCAGAGTGCTTTTTTTCTAACTGTAAAAGTCTTACCTCTGCTTCTATCCCTAAGAGTGTCATCTCTTTAGGAGATTGGGTTTTTGAAAAATTGTGAAAATTTAGAAGAAGTAACCTTTGGCCCTAAAACACTCAAAAATGCTCTATTTAGTGGTTGTACTAACCTTAAAAATGTTACTCTTTTTAGAAAAAATCACAACCATAGGGCCTTGGGCATTTGAAAATCGAACAAATTTTACTACACTTACTATTAAAGCTACCACTCCGCCCTCTATAGGAGAGATAACCTTTAAAAACACTGCTCCACTCATATCTATGTGCCTGCTGCAAGTGTAGATAGTTATAAAAACGATAGAAAATGGGGTGTTTTTGCTGACAAAATCCAAGCAATCCCATAACCCTCAATTATAAGTCTTAGTTACATAACAAAAAGAAGTTACCTAAAGAGGTAGCTTCTGTTGTTTTTACTTTCTCCCTAAACTCCCATATCACTTGCTGAAATTCCTCAGGTAGGTAAGTAAGAGCTTGGTTTTCATATCCTTGGGGATACCGTAATAAGCCTCGGCTATACCACCTGTAATAGCGGCAAGGGTATCACTATCGCCCCCTATGGAGACGGCACAAACGGAGAGCACTCAGCAATGATATGTGTTACGCACTGGGTGCCCTTGATACCTTTAGGGTGATTATAGGTACATGCAACACTGAGGTGAGCGGCCTTGAATATCTCAAACACAAAAAAGCCTTGTTCAAAAATACTCTAAAAATTTAACACTCAAAAAGAGGCCTATTTTGGAAAGTAATTTGTAATTTTGCCGCTGTTCAATGGGTTATTTAACTATGATTTAGTATATAACTATTAAAAATAAAAAGATGAAAGCAATTGTAAGTTGTCCCAACTGTAACACAAAAATGAGAGTGCTTGAAGGCAAACATATCAAGTTTGTCTGTCCAAAAAGGCAAGGAACAATTAGAATTTAACTCTTAACTACTATGATCCAAGATATAATCACTTATGCCCCCTAGTGGCTTTGGCTGTTTTTTTCTTAGTAAAAATTCTTTTCACCAAGAAGAAAATGTGGGGGCGGTCCCGATTGTAAAATGTGGCGGATAATTTGTAACTTTTGCCCTCTGTTAAAAACTTTTTGAAATGATAAAGCTAAGTGTAAATATCAACAAAATCGCCACTTTGCGCAATTCCGTGAGGGCAATGTGCCTGATTTGTTACAAGTGGCTACTGATATACAAGAGTTTTGGCGCCGAGGGTATCACCATTCCACCCCGTCCCGATGAGCGACATATCCGTTACCAAGATGCGCGAGATCTGATAGTCCATACAGAATACAATATTGAGGGCAACCCTATCCCTAAGTTTATTGATTTGGTGCTTGAGGTGAAGCCTACCCAAGTAACCCTCGTCCCCGATGCAGAAGATGCTATTACCTCCAATGCAGGTTGGGACACCCTCACCCATGCCGCTTACCTAACGGAGATCGTAGCCGAGTTCAAGCGACATGGTATCCGTACTTCTCTTTTTGTAGATCCTGTAGAGAAAATGGTAGAAGCAGCAGCCAAGACAGGCACCGATCGCGTGGAACTCTATACTGAGGGGTATGCACGCGAGTATGCCCGTGGTAACAAAGACGGTATTCTCCCTTATGTGGCAGCGGCTAAAGTTGCCCAAAGTGTCGGCTTAGGACTCAATGCAGGCCATGACTTGAGTTTGGACAACCTCAAATATTTCAAAGAACAGATACCTGGCCTCTTGAAGTCTCCATAGGGCATGCACTTATCAGTGAGGCGCTCTACTTTGGGACTGCAAAATGTAGTAAGCATGTATCTCTATCGCCTTAAAATAACGTATTATGGAACTTATCAACTCTCAGATAGTAGGGGAGGGCAAGTCACTGATTATCCCTACACGGCTTCTTAGGTATGGCTGATAACTGGCGTACCCATTCTCTTCATTTTGCCCAAGAGGGCTACCAAGTGCATGTGATTGATGCACGCAACCACGGACATAGTTTCCACTCGCCTGAGTTCTCTTATGCCCTTATGGTGGAAGACCCTCATTCGCTATATGGATTATCACCAGATAGCCTCCGCACCGCTTATTGGTCACTCCATGGGCGGCAAGACCACTATGCTATTGGCAGTCACACACCCTGAGCGTGCCGAGCGTATTTTTGGTGGTGGATATGGCTCCTAAGTATTACCCTGTGCATCACAAGGTAATCCTTGATGCACTCTCTACCTTGGACTTCTCCCAGATAAAAACCCGTGAGGAGGCCGACCAGCAATTGGGCAAATTCATCATTGATGTTCCCATACGCCAGTTCCTGCTCAAGAATGTCTATAGGGTCACCCCTGACCAACTGGGCTTGCGTATCAACTTGCCTGTACTACGCGACCGTGTGGCTGAGATAGGTACAGCCTCTGCCCACAGGTACCATCTATTATGGAGAAGCACTCTTTATGGTAGGAGCTAAGTCCAATTATGTCCTTGCGTGAGGACATGGCACTGATCAAGCAACATTTTCCCAAAGCTACTGAAGTTATTGTAGAGGGGGCAGGCCACTGGGTACAGGTGGAAAAACCTAAGGAATTTTTTGAGATTGCCTCCCAGTTCCTACAAAAATAAACCAAAATGAAATATATTCTAAACCTTATTATTACCAGCTTACCTCATCTTGGGACTCAGTAAGGTATTGCCACATATCAATGTAAGAGATTTCACCGATGCCTTATGGTTTTCTTGTGGTGAGCCTGCTCAATATATTCCTAAGACCTATATTGATTGTGCTCTCCTTGCCTATTACGGTGGTTACCTTTGGGCTATTTTTGATTGTAATCAACACAATTATTATCATCTTAGCCGATCGCCTTATTGATGGCATCGAGATACAGGGTTTTTGGTACGCTGTACTCTTTTAGCCTCTGCCTCTCCGCTGTGCAATCACTCTTAAATAATGAAAATCAATAATCAATAATCAATTGTTAATTGTTAATGATTTAAGTTTTGCAAGTCGTTTTTAAGCTATTATTGAAATTATAAACAACTAATAATCAGTTGTTTGTAAAAACCTCCCCTCACCCCCTCAAGGGAAAGTCCGCGAGAGCGGAGTATGTGTCTTTAAGGGCGTTGAAATAGCCTAATTTGTTTGTCTCAATTGGAAAATATTCTTTCTATAACTTATTGAACCTCTACTACTACTAACTCCCCTTGAGGGGGGTAGAGGGGATGTTTTGAGAATCACCAGTTATAGAACTTGCGAAACTTAAATCAATGATAAGTAACCTGATGACTTATTAAGTAGCTTTTAAGCGGTTGAAGTTCAGGTAACCAAAGAATTAACCATTAACAATTAACCATTAACAATTATAATAGATGGATAGATATTTTCTCTGGCTGCTCATAGGTTTCTTTACACTAACGAAGGCCACAGCCCAATATAATGAGATGAAGGCTTCTATTTCGGGGGTGCCAATCCTATTTCGGATATTAGCGCCACTTACTATGTATATCCGACAAAGCCTGCTTTTGGGCTGATCTATAAGCGTAACCTGCAAACAGCTCTCTTTGCGTGCTGATATTAAGTGGTTTGAGCTTTGGGATAGTGACGTCGCGCCACTACCGAAGACGTAAGCAGCGCGACTTCTCTTTCCTCAAACCGTACTGGTGGAGATGGGGGCAGGAGTGAGTATGATTTTCTCCATTTTGATACCCATGACCCTTTCAAAGTTTGCTCTTTACCCTTATGTGCATACAGGTTTTTACTTTTTAAGATGGATAGGCTCTATTTTGACAATTTGGCCAATGGAGCGTCGGCACAAGTACCAGACCTATCCTGAGCGCGATGAGTCTTGGGCAATTCCTTTTACCTTTGGGGGTCAAGACCCGCCTCATGGGGATCGCGTTTCTTATCGAGGCGGAGGTGAGTATGCGTTATACCTTTTACCACAATAATATTGATGGCAGTAAGTCGGGCAAAGGAAAATGGTTCGAAATCTCAATACCCCCGACTGGTATATGATCTCAGGGCTTACCTGACTTATGACCTTTGGTGCTAAGAAGTGCAACTGTTTTGGATTTGCCAAATAAGATATAAAAATTTTTGGGGAATGCTGAAAAATCATATCTTTTGCCACTTGATAGTAATTTTGCAGATAAGCCAATGAATATAGAAAAAGAAATGCTCCCCAAGCATTTGGCCATCATCATGGATGGCAATGGTCGCTGGGCGAAACAACAAGGAAAACAGCGTATCTTCGGCCATGAAAAAGGAGCGAAAACAGTCAGGAGATTATACAAGAAGTCTCCCAGTTGGGTATTCCTTACCTGACACTTTATGCTTTTTCAACAGAGAATTGGAAGCGTCCTAAGTTAGAAGTGGAGGCACTGATGCACTTATTATCACGCTATTTGAACAAGGAGGTGGCTATTATGCAGCAGAATAATATCCGCCTGAATGCTATAGGAGACCTTGAGAGTCTACCCTCTAAAGTGAGAAAAAGAACTCCCACAAGGCTATGGAACAGACCAAAGGCAATACCAGCACTACTGTAAGCCTCTGCCTTGGCCTATGGGGGACAGCAGGAACTCCTGCAGATGACCCAACAGCTTGCCCGTAAGGGTGCAACAAGGGCTGCTTACCCCCAGAACAGATTACCTACCAAGAGATACAGAAAACACTCTACACCCAAGAAATCCCCCTGTGGACTTGCTTATTCATGTACCAGCGGAGAGTGCCGTATCAGCAACTTCCTGCTTTGGCAAATAGCCTATGCCGAACTGTACTTTACCGATGTACTTTGGCTGACTTCACCCCTGAGCAGCTACACAAAGCCCTTTTTAAACTATCAAAATAGAGAACGCAGATTTGGAAAAACCAGTGAACAACTTTAGTATGAGAAATTTTCTATATATTTTCCGGGATACTCTTTCTCAATACCTCTTATGGCCAAGAGGAACAAACCCTGCCTGAGGCAGTGCCAAGCGATACACTACAGAGCGTAGCTGTAAGGACAGCCTCCCTCAGGAGACTACCCTCACAGCCTTGGAAAGAGGGCGTGAGTTTGTCATAGGTGGTATAAGTCAGGGGCAAAGCACTACAATGCACAGACGATCATCGTGGCTTCTGGCCTTAAGGTGGGGACAAGATTACGATCCCAGCGAACGCTTTACTCGTACTCATTACAAGTTGTGGGAACTATCAGGTGTTTAACGATATTGATATCTATATAGCCAAAACAGAGGGGCAACAAAGTGTTCTTGAGTTCGCTCATTCAAGAAAATGCCTGAACTTGTAGAGGTGCAGGTTGTAGGTCTCCGTAAGAGAAAGGGAGAAGAACTGCTCAAGAAAAATAGGAATTGGACAAGGATAAGCTCAAAACAACCAAGAAGAAGATCACGAGAGCCTTATCGCTAAAACCAAGTCTTATATCACCGATAAGTATCGCAAGGAAGGTTTCATCAATACTAAAGTACATATCACCACACAGCCCGTGGATTCCTTGGGCACCAAAGAACGTATGCTCATTCGTATAGATAGAGGTTATAAGGTGAAGATTAACCATATTACTTTTGAGGGAATGAGAAATTCGCAGATAGCAAGCTGCGCAGGCAGATGAAAAACCAAACAGCGTTTCTTCGGTCGTTTTTGGAAGCGCTCTAAAGTATGTACAAGATAAGTACAACGAGGATTTGGCTCGCTTATTGACTTCTATAAGGAAAACGGATACCGCGACGCTCGTGTAACCCGCGATACACTCTATGACGGTAAGGAAAATATTGACCTTAAAATCTCCTTGGAAGAAGGACGCAAATACTACTTTAGGGGATATCAAGTTCTTAGGAAATACCATCTATAGCAACCAGATGCTTAGCCACATCTTAGGAGCTTAAGAGAAGTCTATAACGGGGTACAGTTGCGCAACCGTATCAATGACCCTAAAGACCCCCGATGCCAATAGCATCTCAACCTCTACCAGAATACAGGTTACCTCTTCTCTCCAGATCAACCCTGTAGAGACTTCGGTGGTTAATGACACTATCAATTTTGAGGTACGTATCCATGAGGGGTAGCAAGCACACTTTAATAATATAACGAGTAACAGGTAACAGTATCACCAATGATAGGGTGATCTACCGTGAACTACGTACCCGCCCTGGTTATCTTTATTCTAAGGAAGATGTAATCCGTACCGTACGTGAGCTTTCCCAAATGGGAATCTTTGATGCTGCAGTATCAACCCTCAGATCAAGAACCCTGACCCTAACTCTGGTACGAGTGGATTTGGAATATGGATTGACGACAATGGCTCCTCCAGCCAAATACAGCTACAAAGGGGCTACGGTGGTGGAGGCTTCATGGGTACCTTGGGGTTGAACTTTAACAACTTCTCCATACAGAATATATTTGACAAAGAAGTCTTACCGTCCGCTGCCTATGGGAGATGCCCAGAAGCTCGCCTTTGAGACGTCAGTGTAGGGCGTGCCTACAGAGTGGGTAGCTTCTCCTATGGAACCTTAGTGGGGGAGGGCGACCTGTACAGTTCTCTGTTGGGTTTAACTATTCGGTGAGCTATGATTATAACTACTATACCTATGATGTGTAGATAAGAGCAAGCGCTTCTATATCACAGGAGTATACTTGAGGATTAACGCAAGCGCCTACAAGTGTCCCGATGACTATTTCCAACTCTCTCAGAACATCAGTTATAACTATTATGACCTGAGAAACTATAACACTACGCTCTTTGCACCTTTCGGGAACGGACATTCCAATGCCTTGGCTTATACTGTCTCCCTAAGCCGACGCTCCAGTGGGCTCAACCCTATCTTCCCGCTGGGAGAAGTGATTTTTACCATTACGGCCAAGCTTTCACGCCTCCTTACTCGCTGTTCAATGGGTAGAATTACAAGTCGCTTATGGAGCAGCGCGCAGTGGCGAGGCCAATAGCAATACCAACCGTATCTCCGAGATTGACCAAGAGCGTTTCAATTGGCTCGAATACTATAAGCTACGCCTACAGGAAACTGGTACTTGAACTTGGTAGATAAGCTCGTCTTGCGCTCAGTGGATTTCGGTTTACTTAGGTTATTATATGGGGACAGAGTACCGTACCATTTGAGCGCTTTTATGGTAGGGGGCGATGGGATGTCTTACAATTCTTTGGAAGGACGCGAATACATACAGATGCGAGGTTACCCTAACCAGTCTCTCTATCACGTGATGGTGATGTGATTTATAACAAGTTCTCTTTGGAGCTACGCTATCCGATCACCCTCAAGCCTATGGCTTCTATCTATGGATTGGTGTTTCTGCCGAGGGGGCCAACTCTTTTGTAGCTTCTCTCAGTACAATCCCTTTGATATCAAAGCGCTCGGCAGGTTTCGGGATACGTATCTTTATACCTATGCTCGGTATCCTTGGCTTTGACTTCGGTTATGGGTATGATGGTATCAATGGCCGCACTACCCCACATGGCTGGAAACACTTTATCTTAGGACAACAATTTTAATATAATGACAAGTGACAAGTGACAAGTGACAAATACTCACAGGAGAATTAGTCACTTGTCACTTCATCGTAATCACTAACTAACTAAATTCTTATGGAAGATTTCCTCAAGCAGAAGGCCAAGAGACCATATTGCGCCTCAGTGGCATGTATCAAAAATTGGTTCTTGGACTACGCCTCTTATGTTATCTTAGAACGAGCTGTTCCCGCTTTGGAGGACGGTTTTAAGCCTGTGCAGCGCCGTATCATGCACACTCCATGGACGAGTTGGAGGACGGCCGCTATAACAAGGTTGCCAATATCGTGGGTAATACCATGAAATATCACCCCCATGGAACGCTTTATAGGCGATGCTGCTATTATCCAGTTGGGACAAAAACAGCTGCTCATTGACACCCAAGGAAGCTGGGGGAATATCCTCACAGGCGATGATGCTGCGGCTCCCCGATATAAGCGCACGTCTCTCTAAGTTTGCCCTTGATGTGCTATTTGAGTCCCAAGGTAACCGGGTGGCAAAAGAGCTACGACGGCCGCAACGATGAGCCTGTACACCCTGCCGGTAAAGTTTCCTCTACTCTTAGCCCAAGGGCAGAAGGAATTGCCGTGGGACTTTTCTACCAAAATATTTCCTCATGGCTTTAACGAACTCATTGATGCCTCTGTGTTGTACCTGCGAAAGGCAAGCCTTTTTGAGCTATACCCCGATTTTCCTACAGCAGGTATCATGGATGCCGCCACTTATAACGATGGTATGCGGAGGCCGTATCAGGGTGCGTGCCCGTATCGCCCAAAGGGACAAAAGCTACCTTGGTTATCACCGAGATACCCTTTGGAACAACCACTTCTTCGCTGATTGATTCTATCCTTAAAGCTAACGAAAAAGGAAAGATAAAAATCCTAAAGGTAGATGACAATGCACAGCCAAGGATGTGGAGATGTTGGTACACCTACCCAAGGAATTTCCCCGATAAGACCATAGATGCCCTCTATGCCTACCGATTGTGAACTCTCTATTTCCCGCTCTGCTGTGTGATTGAAGGGAACAAAACCTCACTTTATTAGGGGTGAGCGATATATTGCCCAAGAGCACCGACCGCACTGTGGAGATTCTCAAAAAGGAATTGAGGTAAAGCTCGATAGACTTGGAAAAAATGGCACGCCTCCTTGGAGAAAATATTTATCCGTGAGGAGATGTATATTGACTTCAAGAAATATAATGACAAGGGAAAAGCCTTTTTGCCTACCTATACGAGCGCTTTGAACCTTCAAGGGAACAACCTTACGCTCATCACCGATGAGGATATAGACCGCTTACCCAAATCTCCCATGATTCGTATCACTCGCTATGATACCTACAAGGCCGAGGAAAATCTCCTAAAGATAGAAGCCGATATAGAAGTGATCAAAAATCAGCAGCCAATTTGATTGCTTTCACCATTGACTATTTTAGAGAATCTGCAAAGAAATATGGCAAGGTAAAGGGCGCAAAACGGAAATACATGCAACTCGATACCATTGAGGGCTACTAAGGTAGTGGTACGAGCAACCTTAAACTCTATCTGTCCAATAGGAGGAGAGGTTTGTGGGTGCGCTCTCTCAAGAAAGACGAATATGTGGCCGAGTGTAGTGATATAGATGATTTGATCGTCTTTACCGCCGATGGGAAAATGATTATCGCAAGGTAACCGAAAAGAAGCTATATAGGCAGAGAATATTGTTCATGTAGGGGTGTTTTAAAAGAATGACCCCCGTACGGTGTACAGCTAGTGTATAGCAACAGGGTGTACAAATCTCCTATATCAAGCGCTTTACCGTGACGGGGAGTATTCGTGATAAGGAGTATGATGTGATAGAACCACATGAGTTCTCCAAATCCTATACTTTTTCATGTAATCCCATCGGAGAGGCGGGTGATTACCATCATACTCCTGCCGTCGGGCGGGTAGCGTCAAAGAAACTCAAATGGGATATCAATTTTGCGAGATGTTCTTATCAAGGAAGAGCCTCTCGCGGAAATATCGTGACAGTACGCCATTAAGCGTATGAGAACTCAAGGAAAAAGGTAGTCTACCCTCAAGCCACGCAAGATATGGTGCGACCATGTGTGCACCGTCTCTCAATACCGAAGGCCGTGGGGAGCTGCTTGGCTCCTTCAAAGAGTGAAGATAGGTTACTACTGATTGAGCAAAGGATGCCGTGGTGAAGACGGTAACTCTGATCTCTCCCTACGCTGACCCGAACCTGCTCTGTCATAGAGAAAGTGGAATCCTGAAAAAGCCAATTTCGGTGATTCACTACTGAGAAGAGGAGAAGGAACGCTTCTTTGTCAAAGCAGCTTCTGAGTAGGAAAAACAACCGTGAGGGAACTGGTTATCTCTGACCACCTAAGTCTCCAGTTGCTCTTTGATCTCCGCAGTGGCGATCTATGGCGGAGGTCGTATTTACCAAGACGGGCAGAGAACGTGCCGAAAAACCAAACGATCAGCCGCAGAGAGTTTATCGCAATTAAAGAATGTGCAAGGCTATCGGTGACCAGCTCTCTACCGAGCGTATCAAAGGAGATTATTCCTTTGGAGCACTTCCATGCAGAAGAACCTCAAGCTGAAGAAGAAGCCAACGAAGAAGGAGGACACCGCAGCGCCGGGCAGCGACAACACATGAACCTGGCGGTTTGGATCCAGTGGTCAGGGGTCGGTAGTCGAAGTCAGTGGCTATTATATAATTTAAGTTTCTGCAAGTTGTTTTAGGTTGCTATTGAAATTGCAAGTAACTGATAAACAGTGTTGTAAAACACCTCAACACCTCAAAGGATAGTCTGCGAATACTTGGAGCCAGAGTATGTGAGTTGCGAGCAGCGATATGTGTCTTTAAGGGCGTTGAAATAGTCTAATTTGTTTATTAAATTAGAAAATTTTTCCTTCTATAACTTAGTAGACCTCCACTACTTGCTACATACTCGCACGCGGCTTTCCCTTGAGGGGGTGGGGGATGTTCTGAGAATCAGTTGATTACAGAGCTTGCGAAACTTAAGTTATATAATTCAACTTATTCAGAGACAAACAAAAGAAAGCCGCTATGCTGGCAAAGCACGAACCTGGACAGGTCTTAGAAACCAGAAATAGCACAATTAGTGGTTCAATTTGACAGATTTCTTCAAGAGGATTTTCGCCCATTAGGGATAGATGGAATGGAGGCTGTAGAGACTCAGTTGCTCAGACATTCTGTAAGCATCAAAGAGGGTAGGTACTATTGGCTTTGGGAGGATTTCTCTCAAGAAGCGGTTCTTTGTTCCGCCCTCATAATCCTGAAAATTATCTTACTGAACTTATTGATGCACAGGAAGAGATATTCTTTATCTTTTGCGGAATCTCAGAATGATAAGTTTTTGGTTTTTATGAAGGGAGGATACCCCCTGTACTCCACTTATAGGGACACTCACCAGTATGATGAGTTTTGATTTGTTTCTAAGAAATACGAATGGCTTATAGCTGTTAATCATCATGATGTCTTATTGCTACAGGCAGTAAAACAGAGGCCTTGAAAAGTATTATCTCATAGAGAATAAACCAGCTCAATTAGGACCTCAATTCATCACCACGCTGGTGATGGATTAAACTGCTGATAGCTAACAACTAACGTGAGTTCGACGTAAGCAAAAGTGTATATCTCCCACGGATTTTCACGGAGAATAATATGAACAACTAACGTAACTCTGTAATTTTCACGAATAAATTCTGTATATAGAATCATTGTTGCAATGGGTAATGTATCAGATGTATTATTAAAGATTCAATACCTTTATAATCAGTACAATACAAAAATATGAAAAATAGCACTTTTGAAAAACTAAATGACTGAGGTAATATAATAATCCTATATCAGATTGATTTAGAAATATATATAGTAAGAAAAGGAAAAATACTATCATTTTTCTAAATCTGAAATCGTTGAGAAAATGCTATGGGAGAGGTTTTAATTTTAAATGAGGATAAAAACTCTTTTTCATTTTCAGGCTGATTCTGTAAATTCTTCATTGTTTTTGCTGATAATTTAGGGAAAATAGTTTCGGGAGAAGAAACATGAAGTATTTAGTGTGATGATGATTATCATTTTTCCTCAGAAGAGGGATGAAGAAGTATGTTCGTATCCTATTCAATGGACAAAGAAAGTCGTTGTTCACCATCATTACTACATAAAATAGAAGCTGTAAAGCAAAAAATTATACAACGACTTTAAGATACTATACCCTGATTATGAGCAATTGAAAAACTTGGATTACTTGGAGCGTAAACTGGTAGCTTGTAGGTTGTGTCTAGTCATTAGTTGCCAAAATACACCAAGTACTATACTATCACTAAGGATTCATATCAAAAGAGGAAAAGATAGATACATTTCAAGTGGGAGATTTCTCCGATATAACAACAGTAGAAAGAATTCGCATACATTTTTCTTTGAAATAGAAAATAAGCGTATTCAGACTATTTCTGTTCGGGATGTAAAACAGATAGAAGTATATGGCAAAGGGATTACAGTAGCTACTATTGATACAATTGCACAAGAGAAAAGCCCAATTATAGATGGAGACTTCATATTTATCCAAACTTACAGCTGTCTTTTTGTACATTGATTTTAAAAACGAAAATCTTTGCACAAGTATTAGTTTTTGATAGTTCGTTGGTAGATTTGTATGTCCCAAAAGCATATAAACTGATAGAAGATAGCTGCTGAGGTGTTCTAATATATTGGAAATAAATCCTCTAAAGCCGTTAATCAATTTGTATTTGATACTACTTTAGAGGATTTTTAAAAAGGAATACTCATCATCACAACAATGCCCGTAGGGATTGGAGGAAAGAAGATATTTGAAAGTGCTTCTTTATTGTTTGAATACAATCAGTTGCTGTAGCATATATGTAAAAACGCCTCGTTTATTTGATAAGATACTTGTAAGAGATTATAATTTGAATAATGATAAAGATATAGAAAGACTTATAAACTGGAGAAGTATTATATCATGGTCATTGGATAGTGTATCCCTGCTTTAGGAATTAGTATTGAAGGAGACAACTCACAGGTTGTGTTTTTACAATGAATATGTAGCTCCTTTTGGGAGTGGGAGAATATACGCCGACCTATTACAAGTTGGTAAGAAATCAATGATGTGGTAGGGCTTTAATACATTATCCCAAAATATCAAAATACTCTGATCAAGGAGGAGTAGGTGAAGTGGATTCACCTAGTTTAGGTATTACGTTTGTATATTTGCAGATAAAAGCCCTCGCTGGTGTGGAGCATTTGGCTTGTACCTCATTATGTATGGCGTGTAGCTTTTTAATGACAAGAGAAGAATAAACCATATTTGTTAAAACCAGAATTATGAAAGAACCCATTAGTTTAGATACCGCACTTACAGATTGTAGGCTCGCCAAAGTAAAAGGCTATATAAGGAAAAATCAGCCCTGACTGATTTTCACAGAAAAAGAAGCTCTTGAGCAAAAGAATTCAGATGTGCCTAAAAGAAGAAAAATGCTATATATTTACTGATGATATGGCACGCCTTTCTGTAATGGATAAAATAGTACATTATTATAGCCCTTTAATAAAGAAAAATGAATGGAAGCCTCATAGTATAGAAGCTATTTTTGAAAGAAAAACACGAATCTTTTGTTTGAGCTAAGCCCACAAGAAAGCCCTATTGCCTTTATCTTAGGAGGACAACCTGCTTCGGGGAAAAGTGGTTTAGCAAGGGCTATTTTGCGACAATTTCTGATAAAGACTTTCTCTTTGTCAATGGGGATATCTGCAGAGAATTTCACCCAAAGGGCAAAAAGAACTTATAAAACACCCTGATGAGCTATTCAGAGGAAACACAACTATTCTCTAACTTTTTACAGAAGCACTTATACAAGCTATTACTCACCGATACAATATCATAGTAGAAGGAACTATGCGTAATGCTGATATCCCGTTGCGTACAGCCTTTGGCTTTCAAAGAAAAAGGTTTTAGGATAGAAGCTTTTGCTATTGCAGCACCTGCTCTTTTACAGAATTGGGTACCAGCGCTACCAGAAGAAATAGACTTCCGAGTTATGGACGATTAGCCGACAAAGTTTCCCATGATAAAGCTGTGGCCGGGTTTGCTCCTTTCGTTGGATCGCTTATATACTGAAAAAAGCAGTAGATAAGATACATCTTTACAGCTATCAGGCGGAAAGACATCTCATTACCTATACCTTGGCTCAGCAATGGGATATAGCTCGTTTGCCTTCAGAGGAAGTGGTAAGCAAGAGCAGAACAATATCAAGATAAGGCGCTTCGGTTGCAGCTGATAGAAAAAGCTAATACAATGAAACTTAGGATGTCCTCTTCTATAAGAGTTATTGTAGAGGAACTATTCAAAAATAGCTGACGACAGCCTCTCTCAAGTAACATTTTCTTATAGCTTTCAACTGAGAGAGAGAATACTTATCTGCCCTTTTGTTCCCATATCCATTGGATTAGAGAATAGTAATTTAAGCATACGTGGCTAACCTCTTCTAATGATAATAAACCCTTTTTAAACCCTATTTTAACCATGAAACACTATTTTTATAACATTACTTTTTGTGCTTGCTTTTTCTCTTTCTGCACAAAGAGAAGAAATGAGAGGCAAATATAGCAGAAGAACAATTAGAAAGTCTTTTTGAGCGCACTCCAGGGCGTGTAAAATCCGTGGAGAGAATCTATTATATAGGCGAAGAAGTATCCGAAGGGGTAGATAAGAAAAAGGTTCCCTAATGACAATGAACTCAATAGCACAAACGAACATTGCAATATATAGCTCTTGACAGGAGAGAGCAATATCTCCAAAATTCCAAACATTTGATACCTTTAGAGCAGTAGCAAGCACAAACGGAGTTTTACTTACATAACAACCTTTGGGTTCCCTTCACATACAGAAAGTTTCCAATATCAAGATAGAGAAGCAGCACATTCCTTAGAAACTTATACATACAAAGGAAAAGAAGTGGCCTTTAAGGGAAACCGTTCTCGAAATACGAATTTTGATAAGACCAGTGTATCTCAAGGATATTACTCAAAGTTCAATCACAAAGACCAGAAAGTATTTCAGTGTATGCTGGAAATAAACTACACAGACTAAAATCACTTTCACTTATGATGACAAAGGAAATCTGACCCAAGGAGGAATACAAAAGTCTTATTAACAAGAAGAAAATACAACCACACCTTTAAGCCTATCTCTAACGGAAAAGTGTGTGGCAGAAAACTTCTTACGAAACCCACTCAGGAGAAAAAGATAGAAAAGGAAATGAGATCATCACTTATTATATCTATGATGCGAATGGTAACCTCGTAAGAAGACCAATACACATAGGTATGGAAGATGTCAAAGTGGTTACTTCTTATTGCTATGAGGATAAGAAATTGAAAGAAAAGATATGCTTATGTACAAGAGGCTCTTAAAAGTATTACTTTCTGGAGGAGGAGAAAATGGAAAAACGACAGCAAGAGGAATTCTCCCGATGGAAAGCTACAAGAAGGCGTTTATTATACTTTATGATGAAAAAGAATTGTACATGATGGAACTTTCCAAAGTCTACAACATAAGAACGAGAAACCATAGAAACTATGAGGTAAAAGTATTTACAAATAAGGATAAAGTATAACAACTGCATCTATGAAGCTAAATTCTTTAGAGATAGTTTCAGATTATCTCATAAGAGAGAAACCCCTACCTCATTAAGGAATAGATCTCAACAAGCGCCACCCATTTGAATCTCTACTCCTTTATTCATCACCATGCTGAGAATGAAAGGGCAAAATACTGATTAACAATAACGAACCCATGAAATACTTTGTAATATCCTTCGTAACATTATTGGCAAGCTGTAACCTTTTCAAAAGAGCACAGCCGGCAGGGGGAAAGAATGTTGTTGTAGAGGAAAAGCAGCAACAAGAAGAAGTCTTTGTGCCAGTGGAGAAGGAGTTGTATGTGATTAGTCATACAGCACTGCGACATACAGGTACCAGATATTCATAGTGATCCCGAAGAAGCAATGAATTCTTTTGGAGATCTTTTTGAGATAGAAGCGAAACTCGAGCATTTCTATAAGATAAAAGCACTGGGATTGAGTATCTCCGCAAGGAAGATATGGGAAGCTATGATGGCGAGGTATTCCGTTTTACTAAGGAGGTCTTGGAAGCAGTCAATTCTATGGGTAAATGGGAAGGAGATACTTTTGTAGATGAAGAAAAAGACTACCCTTTCCAAATGCTTTACAATTGACATGATTTCTTGTGAAAGCATATCAAAAAGCAAAGAAAATGGATATTTTCCTTTGGTGAAGAGACACTCCTCACCTATAAAAGAAAGAGATACTCTTACTTCCTGTAACGATACAGTGGTTGTATACAGGATGTAGAAATGACGCAAGACGATTTGGAGTACTTTGACACGAGGGAGAGATGCAGCCCATACACTAAATATCTTATAGCAGGTGCTACTATGAGGCTGGGGGTAAGTTTTATAGATAAAAGAACAGGGCACAAGACGAGAGATAGAAAGCCATCCTTACCTTTCGACTGATGGGAAGTACATCATCACTCTTGGGGGTGACTGGAGATGGAGAGCTACTGCTAGTGCACTATATAAGGTACCAAGCAAAGAGCCTTTTGCGTCTATCGAGCTGAAGTGGTATCCGCTTGGATTCGCTGTTGGGTAGCCTACGAAGCATCTAAAAATAGACCTACTTTCTTTCGCAAAGACGGCTGCTTTGTATGTTGCTATGGATGCTTTAGGATAGCTATGAATATAATTATAAAGAGGAGGATAAGCCTAGTAGCATGTGAGAATCCAAAATAAATAATAGTTACTATGGCCAAGATGGATATACTTTTTAGGGATTTTATGGTAGGAAATACTTATAGTCAGCAGCGTAATGATTTACCTTTGACAGATGAGCGAATTTGCTTTGATGAGAGAAGATTCCTACTGAAGCAATTGAAAAGTAAACCTATGTTCGTCAAAGTCTTTTAAAGCTCAGTAATAGAAGGTTGCTTTTTAGGAAGTCAGTATAGATGAACATATAGCCAAACATCTTGATAAGAAGATGAGGCGCAAAGTATATGACCGTTATTGTTGTGATCCTCATGCGCACGATGATCCATATCGTGAATATACGGCCTTTTGAGTTCAAACAAAGGAGACTATATTTTTGGCAGCAGACATTCTGGAAGATCTTATAAAAGAGCGTTGTGAAGGTTGGGAGATTATGTAACGACGGCTATAATTTTTACTTTTTACACAAAGAGTGGAACTTATAAAGAGACAGTTAGTAGAAAAGGAACTATATATTAAGAAATGAGAAACTTACTACCATATGGATCAATCTTATATTGTTGTAGGCTGTAACCTTTCTCCACAACAGCAGGCAGAGGAAAGGTGCTGCTCCTACTGAAGAACCTCAAATACAAACAGAAACTTCTGCTAAAGAGGTTAAACCTACAGAAAAAGAGCTTTTTAGAAACAATGGGAGACACTTCTGATACTAAGGCTTTTTGGGAAATATTTTTACTATAGACAAAAGGTTTCAAAGCGAGGAATACCTACAAGCATTGAAACATCGCTATTATTTTCTCACTAACGACAATTTAAGAATTGAAAAACAAGATGGTGTGATTGAGCTTCCTTGTAAAAATAAAACTGTTACATTTGAAGATACAGAAGCAACTCAGAGAGTTTGGAGATGCTGAAAGATATGATTATTTAGGTGAAATACCTGATTTAAATCAATATGTAGTGAGATATACTGTTTATAGAGCTCAAGAAACCCTTTTTATTGATAAACAAACAGGTAATCAGACTAAAATGGAGGCGAACCGCTCTTATCACCTGATAGAAAACTATGTAATAGGGACATATAGTGATGTTTTTGGGAACATTTTTAATGTTTTATAAAAGTAAAACAAGCAAACCTCATTCACTTTAAAAAGAACTTATTACTGTTAGCCCTCAATATTGGACAATTGATTACAATGAAAAAGAAGCAATATTCTTTTAGCAAAAACAACTATCTGTATATATCTATAACATTTAAAGAAAAATTACAATCAACGAGAATATATTAAAATAGGAATTAGAAATTAGAAATTAGAAATAGCATTATAACTAATTTATGAAATATTTATCTCTTTTTATTTTAACACTATTATTTTGCAGGTCAACTTTCAAGGAAAAACAACCCGTAGGGGAAAAGTATTATGGTAGAGGAAAAGCAGGTAGAAAGCTGTTTGTGCCAGTGCAGAAGGAGTTGATGGTGATTGATAAGGAAGAACGCAAGATAATTATCTTTTCGGCGAGAAGATAAAATAACTGCAGAAGGAAATGAGTTTTACAAAACTGATGGAGGAGATTATATAAAAAGAAAAGATGTAGGTGATTGGAATACCTCTGAAAACTAAAAATCAGTAGGGATGATCTTACAAAACGTGATATTAACGGAAAATCTAACAATAGTATCTCTAAATACCTGAATATAGATCAAATTTCATGAAAAATATCAAGAAGCTCTTAGAAATAAGATAGATTTCTCATAGAACACCCCTGTAATTGTAAAAAGAATAGCAAACTTACCTTCCCTGTGTGAGCATAAAACAGTTTATCTAAAAGAGACCAGCCTGATAGCGTTGAAGATCCTTTTTCTACAACCCTATGCTTGTGTAGGGAATGTTCTATTCTCAATCAATATTTAGTTTTTGAAGATTCTGAAGATTTTTATATTTATATTTTTATAGATAAAACCACTGGTAAGCAAACTGATTTTGAGTGTTTTCCCATTCTCTCTCCTGATAAGAAGTATATCATTACAATAGGGAGAGCTTTGTAGTGAAGATTTAGTGGAAACGATTTCTTTGTATCGCATAAAAAGTATAAAAACCATTTGTGATTGAAACTTTAGTAAATGAATACACAAAATGGTGGACAGCCCTATGATTTTGATAAAAGACTCCCATCTTTTTAGTAAAAAGGTTTCTTATACGCCCCGATGAATGTTATCCAAACTTTTTGACGAGCATAATAACCTAATAAACAACGAATGTATATCAAGATGGGAATTAAGAATTAGAAATCTGCAAATAGTATTATAAACTCAATCTCATGAAATATTTTATCTCTCTCTTATTTTCAATACTAAGTATTACTCAGCTGTCAACCTCTTTTCAAAGGCAACAAAAGGTGGTGAAGAGGATATGCTTGTAAAACCAGAATGGCCACTTGTAGAAGATTTACTTTGATAATACCAGAAAAGAAGCTGGAGGCTACAACGATGCAGAGGTGAAACTATCAGATACTACTACTTTTGGTAAATTCTGCGATAGAAAGGATACCCTCGGCAGGTGTCAGCAAAGCACGCAAGCATCGTTATGATTTTTCTCAAGAAAGATAGCTTTGGCCATTAAGCAAGAATCAGGAGATAATGACCCTTCCTTGTAAAAAGCAAATAGGTAACATTGGTAGATGAATGGGCCTACAGAAGATGCAAGAAATTACATTTTATCTCCTATTTAGGTGAAATACCTGACTTGAGACAATATGTGGTGTCGCGTGTTGTCTACAGAAGCGGAAAAACTCTCTCTATAGATAAGCAAACAGGAGTAGAGGTGGAAATGCGCAATCCTCTCACACACACATGACTGGCATAGTATGTAGTGGATGTATGTAGCGATTATTTTCAATAATCCCAACGCTCTATAAAGTAGAAAGAAGCGTTCTTTTTACTTTTTACCGATTACTCTGGAGCCTCAGTATTGGCCACTTGACGGTGATGAAAAGCACCTGAGTAGTAATGATGGTTATCTGTATGTGCCTCACTATAATGCATGCTACTCAGAGAAAGATATCGATAAGCGCACCCATGTTAGAATAGGAATCAAAATCAGTCGTCAGTAGATAACCAATAACCAACCACGAAATACCAGCCAACCACTATTCGCCTTCCTTTCGTACGTATATGGAGATTATTTTAGTGGATAGGGTGGACAGATATAATAGGACTCTCGCCCACTCAAACCGCTTATAAGGGAGACCGACTAAAAATATCGTGTCAGTGAAGAGACTTTCTAGAATATACTCGCTCCTCTTGAAACTCTTTTATGGAAGATAATTTACGAGTATTTGCCGCCGCAGGTAACGCCTTGTTTGGAAGAATGCTTCCCTTTATTAAAAGCGTTTGCCTTACCTCAAGTACTGTGAAATATGAGTCCCGAGGAGAGCTGTCCCGCCATCGTTTTGATAACAAAATATTAGAACTGCTTTCACTGGTGGCTTAATGCTTGGACAGATATTGATATGTATAAATAGTGACTAATTAGAAATGACAAGTGACCAATATCACGCTGGATATTAGTCACTTATTACGTCATACTTGTCACTATTTTCGTTTTTCTTCCACTGGGAAATGGTGGAGTCTTGATCCATCACATAGTCCTCGTTACCTTCTTTAGCTTTTGTAGGAAGTTTCAGCAGCTTTGGTAAGCTTCTTTGGTTTTCCTTAATCGGAGAGAATCACAGCCTGCGCGCGATACATATAGTAAGGAGCATCGGTCTGGCGTGCTGAGTGATTTGGTGATGAACTCATTGGCCTTGTCAAAGGTCTCCGTTGGAGTGGTAAGCAGGTAGTTGGCCGCTTCGTGGTAATCACAGCGAGCAGAAGAAGTAGCTGTAATTTTTGATCGGCCTATATTCTCCATGGACTGCTCTTGGGTTTTGGGTGTGGAAAGGCAGTTCTACTAAAGTTTCTTATCCCAACGTACCGCTATTTTTCCCGTCGTTATAGTTGATAGGATTCAGCTCAATGGTAAGGGTATTCTGTTTCCATGGAATAGGGGACAGGTTTAGCCTCGGCTTGTCAGAGCGATTTGGTTTTCGTCCCATTGCTGAGGAACCCCCAGTTGTCATTTTTCTTATAGAAGTAAAAGTCCATTTGTCACTTCAGGGTTTGGTATAGAGGGCATATTTCCCTTTAGGGAGTACTTGCCCTGCGAGTAGATACGTCTTCACTGAAAGAGATAGTGGTGTTTTCATTGGCGCCTGTACGCCATACACGGCTGTAGGTACCAGTTCTCCGGAAGATTTTTCTACCACGCTAGCTGGGGCGTGTGTAGCTTACTTCCACTTCGGTAAGTCTCGACCATTTGTTCTATGCTCACCCTTTACGCTGGGTTGGGAGCTTAATCTGTGCCATAGCTTCCGAGAAAGAAGCACTAGCATACTGGCGATAATAAATATCTTTCTCATTGGGATTGTCAGGGAGGTTTGCAGCAAAAAGTATGCCAAAGTAAGTGGTCACGGTTAGTGGTTATTGTCAGTGGTCAAAGACAGAGGGCAGTAGTCAGAAGGCAGAGGACAGCGGGACAGAAGCGAGTAGACAGCAGCAGAAATCACTGACAACTAACAACTAACTACTGACTAAAGGCTTTTGAGTCCTACTACGGAGCCTATGAGGGATGAGGAAGAAGAGGCGCCAGAAGGAAGCGGGTCCTTGAAGACCAAAATTCCCACTAAGGCGGTACCCACGGCGCCTCATGCCTGTCCATACGGCATAGGCCGTGCCTAAGGGAGAGTTGGGAAACCTTCATCAGTAGGACATACTGATAAAAGTGCAGAGCAAAAAGCTCTCCGTACCATAGGTATATAGTGGTACCTTGTGTTTCTTTTCCTCACTAAGACAGAAAGTAAAAAGCGACCTCAAAAAGACCTGCTATGATAAGTAAAGCCAATACATAATTTTTGAGTTTTGAGTTTTTAATTTTTGAGCTATGGGGGCTATTTCATTCTTATGAGACATTCTTTTAATCTTTGTAGGAGATTTGAGCTGCGATACAGTCGGCAATGCTTAGATTGTCTCAAAGCAGGTACAGGCTGTGTGGACGACAGGGGGCTGCATAGGAGACTACAAACCGATTCCAAAGCCAAATCGCCTGAATAATAGTTATCTAAATGATGGTTCATCTTTTAAAAATTAAGAGTTGAGAAACAAACTATTCAATGATTACCTTTTTGTCCTTTGCTCCCAAAATGTTCTATAATAGCCTGTAATATAGTTTCTTGCTCTATAGGAGAAAGTGTATTATCTATGGAATTACGATAGATAATGTAACTATAGGTATTATCTTTGTAAGTAAAAGACCTCTCCTAAGATATTGTAATACTGACCTTTGTAAGATATGGTGATCTGTCCTCTTGTGATCTATTTTGACCATTACATATTTTGATGAATTGTTTCTAAACCACGTGAGTTCGATATAAAAGCTCCTATGATTTTTCACGGATTATATATAAGACCTTTTGGTCTTATCTCAGACTTACAACTCTCAATAAAGAGCCATAGAGGCTGCTTATAATGGGCACGAGCCGCAAGAAACGGATTGTCCTATGTTATTTTAAACTATTTTTAGCTTCTTCTAATAGTTCGATAAAGGTATTGTATTCTACCTTATGGGTTATTATTTCTCATTGCTTCTGATTCATGGTAGGTGTTTCTCGAAAAATTATGATCCCTCATCGTAGCTAATAAGCGCGATATATTTGCCATCAATGTAGATTTCGGCGACTAAATTGTCATAATTACCATCACTACTATGAGTATTTCTTTTCTTCATCCGTTTTATTTTTAGGCTATTGATCAGCTCTTTTTCTTTTTGGCTAAGATGTTCTACTTCAGGGATATAGCTGGGGTTTGGCTGGTACCAATCCTGTTTGTTATAGAAGGCTTGTAGGGTCTTTGTCCTTGAAGATATAGCCGCGGCGGGCAAAGGGGAGGTTGCGTAGCAGGCGCTTCTTCTTCTGTTTTTGCGTTCTGTTTCTCGTATTTGAAATTGGGTAGGTCAATGGTGAAGGGTAGTCAATAGGAAGCCCGCATCCTGATGTACCCATAGTGTCCAATCACAGATATGAGTTCGCCCTTTGGGGGTAAAGTTCTTCTTCTGAAAAGGAGTAGTCCCTGCTGTACATAGAAGTTGGTAGTATTCAGGTCGGTACCGTCTCCGCGTCCTTTGTGGGTTGTTTCGGTGATTTTGCCTACACCGCTGAGGAAGCCATTCTCTGCCGCTTTTGAAAAAGGTGCGTTCTATGGAGGCGGTTTGAAAGTCGCCCATATCAATGATGAGAGTAAAGTCGTCTATGCGCTTGTTCGCCCAGCGGTTCGCAGCGGTGAGGATATAGTCAAAGTGGTAGTTGTAAGCGATGCCTCAGAGATGTTGTATTTGTAGGTATGCTTGAGGATATTCACACCCTTTTTGAACTTTGGCTTTGAAGTGATAGACGTACCTGAAATCAATATGCATTACCGTCCTTATTTCCATCGAAAGGTGTTGAGGTCTATGCTCTGTATCTTTTCCGCCTTTGGCATAGAGGGAATCGGTTACGTAGGCGATTTGGTAGGGGAGGAAGGCATTGTTGAGATTTACTGTAAAATCGAACATATAAGGGTGGTGTCCGTTCTTAGGGAGCTCCTCTACATCGCCGCTGGGGCTTTCGGCCTCGAAGCCTACGGTGATTTCCTTGTCCTCCTTGGGGTTGAAGAACCTCGTAATAGACGGAGACTTTCTATGTATTTGTTCTGTATCTTTTTGAGATATAGAATTTCTTTCTGTACGGAAATATCGGTTTCCATGATAGGGACTAAGTGATTGCCCGAACCGAAGAAAGCCCATCATTGGCGTAAAGGGCTAGTAAAGCTTAATAGGAGAGTAAAACCACTTCATAAGTTTTGAGTTTTTGAGTTTTAAGATTTTTTGAGGTTGGATAGGGACAAAGGTAAGGATAATTTGGCAAAAGTCAATTAACAATTGGCGATTGATTTGTATTAATAGCAGAGAACAAAAGACAAACAGCATAGGTTTCAGGGGTTAGTATAATATTTTAACCTAGTATAAATAATTATTTGGATTAAAATATAAAATGACTACTTTTTGCGCCGTTTTTAGTTATATAAAAGTGTTCTTTATGAAAAAAGAAAACACAAATGATGGGTAAGTGGCTACTGACAGCGATGATAGCACTTACAGTTCCTCAGGTGAATGCTGCTGACTTTGCAGCTTCCAATAGTACTATGGAACAGGAGAGAGAGATCCAAGTAGAAGCGCGTGGTAGATGCTCAGGGACGCCACTCTTTGGGGTGAATGTTCTTGTAAAGGCCTCAGCGTGGAGTCGCTACCAACAAAAGGATGGTTACTATTCTATCCGTGTGGATGAGAAATGATGTTCTGGTCTTCAGAGTCCTTAGGCTACCATACTCAGGAGATATCGGTACAGGGACGTAGCACTATTAATGTACAGCTGAAGGTTTGCTCAAGAGGAACTCTCTGAGGTAACTGTTACCTCTACCGGGATCAAGCGAAATATCAAGGATTTTGCAGGTACGGTAAATGTGGTTTCGGCTGCACAGATCAAGGAATTGGCAATTCCTGCCGTAGGAGATGCACGTACGCTTTATGCCAGGGTCAATTATATAGATGAAGATGGACGAGGCTTGCGCCCAGGAATAGACTCAGAGGGATAGACCCTGCTCGTAATAGTAATACCTTTGGTTGTCAGTTGATGGGAAAAATTCCTATCGGGCAGAGCTATTCCGATATGGGAGCTATTATATGATGCCTGTAGGCGCTATCGAGAGTGTAGAGTAATCAAGTAGCCTCTCCAGCACTCTATGGAAGTGGTAGTATAGGGTGGTGTGGTGAATATCATCACCAAAGAAAGGTGCTGCTCAGCCTTATACGAACCTTTAATCTCCAATATGGTAACCATAATGCGCTAAATATAGGAGGTAGAGACAGTAGGTAATACCAATGAAGGTGCTATGAACTACTATGCTGCTTTTCCATCGTCGTCAAGGAGATGGCTTTGGAAATCACGTAGCTACTACGCTGTGAATGACTTCCTACAGGCAATGTTACCACTAAGATAGGGAGAAAGAAACGAATGGCGCTTCTTCGTTAATGGCTTTACTGAGTACTCAGAAACCCCAGGAGGGCTTAGTCAAGCACAATGGGATGCAGATCCTGAACAATCAGTGAACCTCATGACTTTCTTTTGAGGCTCGACGCTTTAGCACAGCTATTTCTTACACGTCTATTTTTGATGAGAATAATTCTCTTTACTACCTCTCTTTTATGGAAGTTATCTCAAGCGTGATTGGTGGCTTGACAACCGTCATACAGACCCTGCTAAGCGCAAATTCTACTTCTGCTTTACGAGATATTCTTCGGTGGGACTCTTCTCCGATTATGAACGTACCAATACCCTCTTTGGTAAGGAGAACAAACTCTTAGCAGGAGTACGTCTTACATACCGATATTACCCATGATGTATCTGTAGCAGGTGATAAAATGGTGTGAAGGAAGGAAAAACCACTGCCAATTCAGCCAATACCGTTTGCTGTGGTAGAAGGTTACGTGTTTGATGAGTTCCACTATCACCGATAAGTTCATATCAACTCAGAGTCACGCTATACCCTCGTGAAATTACGACAAAGAGGATTATTTCCGCAATCGGTGGGATAACAACGCCAATGAAGATGCCTTTTATCTACTCCTTTTAGGGTTATTCTACAAGTTCCTCTGATGATTATCGTGCATACTTTAGTTATTCCAAAGGATATAAAATGCCACAGATTCTGTGATGCCTTTTGTAACCAATGGTGATTTGGATGCGAGAAAATCCAACAACTATGAATTGGGCTTGCGTACTCCTACTGACTGGTTGGAGAGTGGAATTGGCTGCTTATATTTTGATTTTGACCACAAAATATTCAGTGAAGCGCTCAGCAACGGAGGTAAGGCACTAGCACCAAGGAATAGAAAGTCAGTGGTGCCATCTCATCCTGTGGAAGGATTGAAACTCTGCGGAAGTGGTGCTATCACAGAGAGCAACCATAGAATACTGGTATGTACAAGGGTAATAGACCGCATATGCTCCTCGTTATACAGCCACTGCAGGGAGCAAAATACCAATTCTGATTGTGGAGGTGTTCTTTCACACTCAATGGCTATGGAAACTTTGTAAGCTCTCAGTTTCTCGGATCAGATACCTTCGAAGGTTCTGCTGATGGTAATGTAGGATTGATTCCTAAGTTCTTCTCTTGCTCAATGCTACAGCCAATTATAGTATCAAGCAATGGAATGTGAATCTTAATGCGCTAAACCTACTCAATCGCAAGTACTTTACTACTCGTCACGGGGCTTGGGGAGGTATTATGCCTGCGGCTACTATCAGTATATTAGCTGGAAGTGAGGCTACCGATTTTAATTAGCCGATTATAATTTGCTGATTTGCCATTTGCTGATTTTGTCAATAATTTGCCAATGTGCTGATTTTCAATTAGCATATTGGCAATTTTGTATTATAAAAATTCTTTTTGTTTTGGCTGGTATAAAAATATTTTCTATCTTTGCGCTCTAATTACGAATATATAACTGTCTTTTTGATAGAATTTGAATCATTGTAGAATAAATATATAAAGTATGACAACATTCAAAGCAATCTACCAATGCGCTACATGCAGGGCTATGATGCCATTGGCACACCAAGGCGCTCAAGCGGTGCCTATCTATCAGACAACGTCTTATGTATTTGAAAATGCAGATGATGCTGCAGGAAGGTTTAATCTTTCGATTCCCAAATGACATCTATCCGACTTTGAAACAACCCGTACCAATGATGTGTTGGAACAACGCCTGGCTAGCTAGAGGGAGGAGTAGGAGCTGTGGTGACTTCCTCCAGGAGCGGCTGCACTGACTACGGCTTTCCTACCCTCTTGCGTACAGGGAGATCATGCGTATCTCAACAGCCTCATATGGAGGTACCTATAACTCTGCTGAATGTAACTCTGCTACGCCTTGGGATTACCACTACTACCTTTGTAGATCCTGAAGAGGTCGCTCACTTTTGACCAAGGCTGTACAGGACAATACCCGTGCTATTTTTATAGAGACTTTGGGTAATCCTAAAGTTGGATGTATTGATATAGAAGGCTATTGCAAAAGTGGCTCAGAAGCATAAAATTCCCTTTGATTGTAGATATACAGTGGCTACTCCTGTGCTTCTGAATCCTATCAAAACATGGGGCTAATATAGTGGTACACTCACTTTACCAAATATATGAGGTAATGGAACCCCTGCTCAGGTGCGATTATTGATGGGAGTAACTTTTGATTGGAGTAGTGGTAAGTTCCTGAATTTTACCGGAACCTTCTGCGGGGTTATCACGGACTTGTCCTACATGAGCGCCTTTAGGTAACTTGGGCTTTTATGTGGCGAAGCTTTACGTATGAGGGCTTGCGCGACTTGGGAACTAGCTCCTAGCCCATTCAATGCTTTCCAGATATTACAGAGCCTAGAGACCCTTCCTATCCGTGTGAAGAAACACAGCGAAAAATGCGTTGCTCTTGCCATGGCTGTAAAGCTAGCAGCCTGAAGTGGCTTGGGTGATGCCACTGATTAGAAGATAATCTCTCAAGGCTTTGGCAGATAAATACCTACAAGGAGGACAGAGTGAAGTCTGGTTACCTTGGTCTCAGGAGAGCTTTTGAGGCTGCTAGACGGTTAATCAAGTAGATCTTCTCCCTATTGGCTAACGGGTGATACTAAATCATCATTATCTACCCTGCTAGCACTACCCATCAACAGCTTGAGCGAAGAGGCTACAAGTACTCACAGGGGTAACCCCTGACCTTATCCGACTTTCAGTAGGATTGGAGGATATAGAGGACTTGCAGAACGATCTTAAACAAGCATTTAAGTGAAAATGATATGAGTGAAGAGCAGAGTGAAAGAGTAAAAGCGATAATGCCATTCACTTTCATTAAATAAGGGGTGCTCCCATGGAGTCACCTTATTCAGCATAAATTATGAAGAAAATTGATTTTCAGAAGTTTTGTGAGTAGAGCTACAGCTAATGTGACACGATGCAAGCTCGTGCTATGCGAATAAATGGCATCTCTAGCCCTGTTACAGATCTTGCACCAGCTGTAGTGTCTCGCAGTTTTCTTGGTGATTTGGCTCTCTGTATTGTGTTGTTCTACGTTGTTTTTGAGGATGAAATCTACGATGATTTTGGTTAGTGGATAGATTCATTCCTCAATACGTTATGTTCCTGATTAGGTGTAGGGAAAGAGCGAATTACCTTGCCTTCCTGACGCTGCTTTGGGGAAATGGTGAGCATGTGCTGAGGCACTACGATGAGGTCTATATAGCCATGATATAGAGGATATTGCCTTGCAAATTCTTGATATAGTTGGTTACGAGGTTGTCCTGATAGCCTTTGAGGGGTTTTCCTCAGGGTATCCTATAGCGTTCGCCATACATAACTTCATAGAATTCCAATCAATCACGGCGCCTCCTGCTATTGCGAGTGAAGGTGCCAGGGTGGCGGTACATAAGGGAGGAGGAGAGGAAACCTCCGAAGCTCCAACCATAGACAACCATACGCTTGCTATCTACATAAGGAAGTGATTTTGTAGGGTATTCTACCCCTTCATTTGGTCTTTCATGGCATACTTTAGCTAAGTCGCGGTGTATTACACTTTCGAAAGCAAAGCCACGATTTTCGGATCCACGGTTGTCCAAAAGTAAAGATGATATACTGCTCATTCTGAGCCATAGCGAGCATCCAAGGGATAGGTAGCTCCATTCCACTGATTCACCACCAATTGGTCATGAGGGCCTCCATATACATACACACCAATACGGGTATTTCTTTTTGAGGTCAAAAGTCGCGTGGTTTTACCATTTTTAGCACATAGAGAGGGTGCCATCATCGGCTTTTGAGTAGTTAGGAAACTCACGGTACCCTACATCATAGTTTTTCCATAGGGGTTAGGTGCCTGTATAGAAAGTCTTTGGAAGAGCCCGCATTGACATCGACCAAGGAAGACATTGTAAGGGCGTCTTCAGAGCACTGTGGATATCCAGTAGGTAGACGCCATTGCTGCTTAGGGTAAGCGGTGTGATATCCGGCCTTTGGGTGAGGCTTCTACGGTACCTTTTCGGATATTTGACACTATAAATATGTTGGTCACGAGGGGTCTTCGCCTGTTCCTTGGATAAATACATTGTCTCCATTTTCGTCAAAGCCTCAAAATCTCCTGTACCACCCAATCTTGAAGGCAGTGAGTTGGCGGGAACTTAGTAGAGCGTGTATTGCCTATAAAGCGTTCATAAAGCCATCTTTCACTCTATCCAAATAAACTCATTGTTGCGTTAGGGATGAAGATAGCAGGCTTCCTCAGGCTCTACCCACTAGGGGTTGCTTTCTTTCCAAAGGGTTTGTAGTCACCAGTTTCTCGGCTATAGGCATTCAGGTCGTAGTGGTCTTGGCTACGCTTTTACTTCCGCTAGAGGATTTGTTTTTCGTCGGGTGTCCGCCAAGTTGGTTAAATAGTGCGCATCTTTGTTATCACCTTGAGGTAATAGGTAGTTTTGTGAGTCTTACGTCAAAATACTCCTATTTTGGCAATTCTGTTTTTGGAGCCCGCCATGATACTTGATACTTTGAGTGTTGCAGGGTAGTGTTGATATCCACTCAACGGATGTCCTGTACTGGCTTACATCCTTTCACGTAGAAAAAGCAATGTAATTTCTTAGGAGACCAGAAGATACCCGCTGATACCGAACTCATTGGTGGTGTATGAAATTGGCCAGAGATGATATTTTCATCTTTTGGACACAGCGATAGGGGAAACGGGGTCCTCTCGGTTGCCAAGAAAAGGTTGTTATCCATAGTATACGCCACAGCTTTCTTGTTGGTGGTTATAGACTCCTGTTTTCGCCTTTTCAGGAACTGTGATAGAGAAGATAGGCTCGCTCTGATCAGGTAGTCATACACATAGAAATGATCGGAGGTTTCTACCACCACTTGGTTTGCCGTCAATATAAGAGATGGTAGGGTAGCCGCTCTCTATATTATACGTGTCGGATAGTTTTTGTGCAAATTGATAGCCCCTGCATTGGGCGTTCCTTTGGTATCAAAAGATAGCTGAGGTTTCCTTCCTTGGAAAATAGGTGTAGGTGTCGTGCCCCTTTGTATCCACTGGAGGTAATACAAGCGTTTGGACCATAAGGCACCATCAAGGTAGCCTTGTCGGTTGCGATGGTTTGCTTCTGCGCGAGTCCTATAAAAGGCAAACATAAGGCCAATAAAAGAGTTATTTTTCTCATTTCTTTGTATTTGAGCACAAATATACGTAACGAGCAATAAGTATCAAAACTTATTGCTAGATTAATAGAGAGAGAAGTTAGTCTCTTTACAGTCCTATGCTTCATGAGTGGTTCAATAGAAACAAAGGATTTAGTTGTTCTTTTTCTTTTGAATCTTACACGATTCCGCTTACAGCAGCATGCAGTGTATGGTCTTTTTCCCATATGTACATTTTCTCCAGCGAGCATGTACCGTACCTCTTTGGCGAACGATGATGTTACCAGCTACAGCAAGCTGACCTCATAGATCTTTTACGCCAAGTCGTTTAGAGTGAGATTCTCTCACCGTTCTTAGAACTACCGACACCTTTCTTGTGAGCCATGTTATCTGATTTAGTGCTTGATTGTCAAACGGTTATACAATTATTTTACAATACCTCCGTTAAGTTCTGTCTTGGCACTTTTTGAGTTCGTCCCATCTTACCATCGGCAGCGAGTTTAGCTTGTTGCAGCCCAAGTCTGTGGGTCAAGGTGAGCTAAAGGTTTTTGCATGCTTCCCCACGAGGATGGTGCGAATCTCTTCAACGGATTTCTTAGACAATTTTCTCAAAAGTATTTCACTCCTAGCTTTAGCAAGTGCTTCAGCAGCTTTTAGGGCCGATACCTTCTACCTTAGTGAGGTCAGTTCTTTTTGAGCTTTTTAGGTTTGCTTTTTAGAGCAGGTGCTCAGCCAGTAGGCGAGGATTTCGTCGATCTGGATTTCAGTAAAGAGCCGACGGTGTCCGTGCACTTTGTACCCTTTACGTCTTTCTTTTGAAAAACGATTACTTTGTCGCCTTTTACGTGGCGTAATACTTTGGCTTTCGCACAGAAGCTCCGTCTATGGTTGGGGCGCCGATGGTAATTGCATCCGTTTTGGTCTAAAAGAAGAACTCTTGTCGAAGATAACTTCGCTTCCTTCAGCGTCGTCCAAGCGGTGAACAAATACTTTTCTGGTCTTTGCTAACTTTGAATTGTTGCCCTGCCATCTCTACAGATTGCATACATATTCGTTTGCTTTTTGATTAAACAATAATTGCGTGCAAAAAGTAAGGCTGAAAGCGACAAAAATTTTTCGGAGAAAAATTAAGTGAAGAGAGTGAAAGAGTGAAAAAGCTGTTGGTTAGGTGGAGTTTTTCACTATTCACCTTTTCGTTATTCATTTTTCCAAAGAAAACGCGTTCGGCAGTGGTTTCGCCTTTACCTTATTGATATGAGTGAAAGGTTACCAAGGGGTCAGCCTCACAAACTGGAGTGCTTTCTTGATACAATAGTCTCATCTTGTAGGCGCACGGCTATACATACACGATGTGGTTGCCGACTAGCCCCATATGCCATATAGATGTATTCGCCAAGGGTGAAATAATCGGTGTCAATGAGCTGGATTTCGTGGGTGATTTCTTTACTGTAATTCATAATTAGATAATGATTAATGCCAGCAATGATTAATGATTGAGAATGATTGATGCTAGAATGCGAAAGTGAAAAATGAATACACGTGCTAGCATGGGGTTTTCGCCATTCGCTTTTTCACTATTTTAGAATAGGTCGTTGGCGAGTGATGTCTTTGTCGTGCTTGGTGTAAGCGGTGGGTCGCTTGGCGAAGAAGTCATCGAGTTCGTTGACGAAATACTTCTTCCCTCAAAACCACAACATAGGGCTGCCTCCTGAGCGGTGATGCCGAAAGGCTTGCCTGAGATCTAGTTGGGTCAAGGCATCATCAAGGCGGTAACGCATATAGTTGGCTCGATCCTTTTTGGTGAAGAAAGAGAGTTCGCCCTCTTCAAAAATCCAGTCCAACATCTTTTGTCCTCCACAGGATATAGTCGCGGATAAACTGGGTAGCTTTTCTTGGCTTTGGCACGGAAGTCAGGGATTTTCCTCGAATATGGTTTTGAGGATGTAGATACCTGCATTGGCATGTACCTCGCTCGTCAATAGACGTCCAGCGATGATATTTGGCCACATTCTTCATGTACCCCTTGAAACGAGTGAAGGAGAGAATGGTAGGGCAACTGGCTAAATAGAGAAGCATTTCTATAATCAGGTAGAAAGAAAAAGGATGCGCTCCATGGCATTTTCCCTGTCACATTGATATTCCTTGAGTATGCATTTCTTTTCCTTGAAGATAGGCACCTCCAAGAGTGTTTCAAACTCATTGTTGTAGCCTCAAGACCTCCAAAAGGCGGAATAAGCTCTCGAATGGCGGAACTCACATTCGGCAAAGGTAGCACCAAGTCCCAGTTGAACTCAGGCTTAGGGGAAGATGTCATGAGGTCTCCCAAAAGGTTTTTACTGCTACTTCCACTTGGGCAATCCCCAAGAGGGCGCGCTTCACGGCTTCTTTTTCTACCAAAGCTGAGGTTGGACTTAAAGTCCTGTATGTCAGCGGTAAATTCTACTCAGAGTGCACCCAGAATGTTTGGTGCATCATATCCACGAATTTCATCACTCGGATACTCAAAGGGCTTTGTAATTTTCCCTTTTTGTCAAATATTCCCATGTAATTGATTAATTGACCAATATTAATTTCTAGTGACGAGATGCACATCAGTGACTCAGTGATGACGAATGATTATGCCCCTACAAGCATTGATGACAACTGCAAATATATCATATAGACTATAGTGGCGGCGATGAAAAGATAGAAATACCATTTGAGAAAGTCAGAGGAACTCTTTTTGATAAACAGCATCTTTCTATCGCTGGTAGGCTTGTTCTTTCTGTAGAGCTTTGTCCTTTTGGGTGGTTTGTAGTCCTTTTAGGGGTGTAACCTGCTTTGGCTTCCATCTCTCTAAAACAGCCTTGGCGGAAGGGTTCTCGCTCATGCGCTATAAAGCTCAGCAGGGAGGCATCTTCCCAAATATGGAGCAGGTAGTGAGTCTCTGATCACGCTCCCATAGAGGTGACAGGAGTAACCTCCTCCTTTAGACTGCCCTTGCTGATAGAAAGAAATGTACCTTACCATTTGCATCACTATTGGCGCTGATATCTCAGCGGTGATTAACGTAAGCAGTATCTGAGTAGGGAAAACACCGCTTTTACGCCTGCATAGTCCGTTTGCTTTTACGAGACATCATCAATGATGTCCTTTTGGCTTCTTTGAGACCTATATGAGCGGTGTCCATCAGGAGTTTTACTGTGTTGCGAGCTTGTTGCCCTCATGGACGAGAGTCGCAGGATCTGGTCAATATCGGTTTGCGTCATAAGTGAAAAATGTGCAAAAGTTAGAAAGGTATATTCAGAAAGGGTTTTCCAAGAGATAGACAAGTTGCTAAGGCTTATAAACAAAAGACGTTATCAACAGAAGAATGTTGATAACTCGTCAGTAGTTGATATGGGCATGAGCTACAAGCTCGAGCCAGAGAAGGGACATCGAGCTGAAAGCTCGCGCCAGCGGGATATGGTCCAATCTCATTAAGACGCAATTTATTGCGTCTTAGAGAGATAGTGATTAATATTTCTTTTAACGTGAGTTCGACATAAGCAAAATTATATTTTTCTCCCACAGATTCCACACACGGATTTTCACGGAGAGAATGATACAACAACCAACTATAACTCCTTAATTTCCACGGATAAATAAGGCCAGGCCTTATAAAAATCTGATTAATAATCGCAACAAGCACAATTACAAGTCAAACATAGAAAATCTGTGAAACTCCGTGAAAAATCCGTGAGAGCTTTCGTTATATCGAACTCACGTTATTTTATAGTCAATCGCATATTTATACTGCGAATAACAGAACAAGAGATTAATTCTTTATTTATGTCTCAAGGGTTGGCGAGTGCCATTCGCCCCTGCCTGCTTTTATGCTGAATTTTTCGCAAACCATTTCCTGTTTGACTATAACTGCTGATTCGTATTGATAAGTAGTCAGGATTGTGGGGGCATCGAGCCACAAGCTCGCGCAGCGGAGTGAAAGAGTGAAGAATGCTTTTCACTCTTCACTATTCGTTGCTTCACTCTTTAGAATTGTAGTCCCAATTCTTGGACGAAAGGTCTCGAGGAAAGGGTTTTGCTCCTTGAGGCGTTGTACTTTCTCTTCGAGGGTGTAGGAGTGGCGACGACAGCGGCAGGCTTCTCGGTTGAGGTGACTTCCATGGTGATATGGTGGTTCTTGAGCTGCTTGTGGATATAGGTGAGCAGGCGCTGCTGATGAGAGCGGATGTTCATATCGGCTAATGTTGCTGTCGACTTCTACTGTGGATGATGTCTTTTATCAATGGTCAGGGGTGGTCTTTCCTAAAATAGCATAATGGAGATGTTCGCCCGCTTGTCCAAGATGCGAGCATGTTCTGCCATACACGGGTCGAGTCCTCCTTGGTGATATGCTTCTTGCAGTAGGTCTTGTGGGATAGGTTGTGGTCATCGCGTACCTTGGCTAGCTTCTGCGCTTGAGGCTGGATACTCTTAAAGGGAAGTGGCCGAAACGCTATTTGCAGGCGGAGTGGTTACAGGGGTGGGTGTGCGCTGTTGTAGGTAACTTGTCAGATGATGAGTCTTCTATTTTATTTTCCTTAGGTGTCCTTGTGAAAACTGCAGACAGGGATTATATATCCATCATATCCCTCTCGTAGGTCAATGAGGCTAATTGCATAAGGGCGAGCTCTACCCAAGAGGCGAGGGGTGCGACTTGTTCTTTGCTTAAGGTCGCAGTCGAGGCAATCTCCAAGGCGCGTACCATGCAAAGGAAAATCGCACTTGGCCGTTTGTTCGGCATACTTTTTGGGTTTCCCTACCCACTTCCATAAGGGCGATGGTCTTCGTTCTTACAAACCATACAGGTCGCGGAAAAGTGTCCTGCCAAAACCAGCTATAAAGTGTTGTCCGTCGAAAGCCATGAGCGAGAATGCTGTTGAACTCCACTAGTAGCTGATGGGATATTGTTGGATGACAATCAGGTCGGTAATCTTTGAAATAAGTATCGTAGTCAGGACGTTGAGAATCTCGGATACAGCTTGTCGGGTACAATGGTATCTCACAGAAGCTCACCACGCGGTCAAAGATAGAAAGGGCGTCGCGCATGGCGCCATCGTGCTTTTTGGCGATGATTTGTAGGGCTTCGTCTTCCGCTTCCAGACCTTGTTCTTTTGCGATATACTTGAGATATTCGCGGGCATCACTGATGGTAATACGCTTTGAAATCAAATATTTGACAACGAGAAAGAATCGTAGGAATTACCTTATGCTTTCTCGGTGGTGGCTAAGATGAAAAATGGCATGAGCAGGTGGTTCCTCCAGCGTCTTGAGGAAGGCGTTGAAAAGCCGCATTGGAGAGCATGTGCACCTCGTCAATGATATATACCTTATACTTACCTACTTGGGGAGGATACGCACTTGCTCGATGAGCGAGCGGATGCCCTCCACACTGTTGTTAGAAGTCGCGTCGAGCTCAAAGATATTGAAAGCGAAGTCGTTATCTCCGTCCGTAGGGGTGGTTTTCATTGATCTTCTTTGCGCAGAGATACGGGCGCAAGTGGTCTTACCTACCCCACGAGGGGCCAGTAAAGGTAGCAGTGCCTGTGCCAAGTGATCGTGGCGATGGCATTCTCCAGGGTGTCGGTGATGGCTTTTTGTCCCACCACATCCACGGAAAGGTCTGTGGGCGGTATTTGCGGCGGAAACGATGAAATTCATTCTTCAGTTGTTAGTGATTAGTGGTTAGGTGACATCACTTCTTAAAACCATTTCCCATTCCTGCATGAGGGTGTCCAGCTGGTTTTTGTGAGCGTACTGCTCCATAAGGGCGGGGGAGGTTGGTCTTTGTATTTGGTGTCCATTTGGGCGATCTCGCTTTCAAGGTCGCTGATCTGTCGCTCTACTTTGCTAAGCTGGTTAGTGAGCTTCTTACGCTCTTTCTGTTCTTCGTAGGAAAGGGTCTTTTCCTTTTCTACCACTACCTCTTTTTGACCTCTTCGCCCTTTCTATCTCTCGGAAAGGAGGAGACGGCTCTTTGTTCCAAGTAGAAATCAATGTCGCTCGAGATACTCCTTGATTGTATGGTTCTTTGAACTCATAGACCTTTGTCAGTAAGGCCAGTGAGGAAGTCACGGTCGTGGGATACGATGATGAGTGTTCCTCGAAGCGCTGGAGTGCCTGCTTGAGAACGTTCTTGGAGCGATGTCTAGGTGGTTGGTAGGCTCGTCCATCACCAGTACGTTAAAGGAGGAGAGGAGCATTTTGGCCAAAGCCAAAGCGATTGCGTTCGCCCCTGAGAGTACTCTTTTACTTTCTTTTCTACCTCATCGCCACGGAAGAGGAAAGCACCGAGGATATCACGTACCTGATACGGTTGGGTCATTGGCTGCACCTGCATGGTATCCAAGAGGGTGAGTTCGCCATCCAAGTAATGGGCTTGGTTTTGAGCGAAAGTAGCCCTATCTCCACATTGTGCCCCAAGCGGATAGAACCCTCATCAAGGAATCTCTCCTATAATCATCTTGGCTAAGGTTGTTTTCCCTGTCCGTTTTTGTCCGACGAAAAGCTATCTTGGAGCCACGTTCTACCAGTAGGCTTACGTCCTTGAGTATCAACTTTGTCATCATAACTCTTGCTGACATGGTCAATCTCCAAAGACTCACTTTGCCTAGGTTGTTGAGAGGGGGAAGCGAACGGACATAACCGCTGTTTCCTGCTCATCGACCTCGATGCGCTCAATGCACGGTCTAATTTCTTTTGATCAAGAGACTGTGCCATAGAGGCTTTGGAAGCCTTAGCACGGAAACTTATCGATGAGCTCTCCGTCTGCTGGATCATCTTCTCTGGTTTCTTCTGGGCGGCGAGCCGTTGGGTCAATCATCTCCTTTGCGTAGCTCAAGAAAGCTGAATACGGCTTGGGATAGTCGTAGATACGACCTGCACAATCTCAATGGTGCGGTTGGTGACATTGTCCAAGAACATTTTGTCGTGCGAGATAATCACCACGGCGCCAGGGAAGGACTTGAGGAAGCCCTCGAAACCAGATGATAGACTCAATATCGAGGTGGTTGGTCGGCTCGTCCAACAGGAGAATGTCGTTCTTTTCCAAGAGGAGCTTTGGCCAGCTCGATACGCATGCGCCAGCCCCCTGAGAAAGCTATCGGTCAGGCGAGAGAAGTCCTCGCGCGAGAAGCCCAGTCCAGAGAGGATGCGCTCGGTGTCACCTTTATAAGTATAACTCCATGGATTTCGTACTCATGGAGTCACATCGTGCAAGCGGATAAGTAGGTCGTTATAGCTCTCACTTTCGTAATCGGTGCGAGTTGCCATCTCATGGTTGATGCTATCCAATTCCTCTTCAAGGCGCATAAGCAGTGTGGTGAAGGCCTGATAAGCCTCCTCAAGCACAGTACGGCCTGCAACGAAAGTCAATATCTTGTTTTAGGTAACCAATCTTTGCGTTTCGCTCTAGGGGCAATAGTGCCCGTATCGGGAGCTAGCTCCGGAGAGCATCTTGAGCAAAGGTGGATTTTCCAGCGCCATTTTTTTGCCAATAATCCCTACGCGATCGCCGCCGACGAGCATAAAAGCCACATCGGAAAAGAGTGTTTCCCTTGGAAAGAAATGGATAAGCCGCTAACATTCAGCATGGTTAGTCATGATGTATAAGAGAGGGGGCAAAAATACAAAAATAAGTGAATAGTGAAAAGTGAATAGAGAAAACTCTAGTCCTCACTCTTCACTTTTCACTACATCTGTTTTCTCTCTTTTGCGGGTACGGTCGGGTTGGTTGGCGTCATCGGGTCGCGGTAGCCAATAGCCACGGCAAAGAGGGTGCGGTAGCATCCTTGGTCAGGTGCTTGTCGTACTCGGCAGGAAGGATACCCTCCATGAGGAGTAGAGTCGATTCCCATGAGTGGCACAAGCGGCGAGGAAGTAGCCAAGGCCACATATCGCTGGTGTCCCATCCAAGCCTCCACATGAGCATCGCCTTTCGGCACTGATATACTGCTTATAGAAAAGCAAAGCCGCCTTCTGAGATATAAGAGGTGCTTCTTGTTCAAAACGGGCAACACTATCTAACACTCTAAAGATGGCAACATGGCTGGCGAGTTTCACACGCTCCTGATTTATCAAGGAAAGAGGCGCAAAAACCTCATTCTTACGCTCATCACCCACGAAAACAAACTGCCAAGGTTGGCTGTTGATAGAGGAGGGTGTGATAGGCGGAGGATTTCTTTGAGCTGGTTAGGGTATCTTCAGGGATACGCTTCCCGTTATACATCTGAGTGGTATAGCGATTTTGTGCAATGGATAAAGAAAATTCATACGATAATTTTTGTCGCAAAAAGTACAAATTTTAATCGTTAATTATCAGTTGTTAATTGTTAATTGTTTGGATTAATCACTTATAGTCTGATGACTGATTGGTACTTATTAAGAATTGTTAAAAGTTAAATAATGACTAATTATAGATAATTAAATATTATTTTTGTACTTTTGTCCCTTGATGGATAAATTGTTATGAAAAATTCTTCTATCTTTGTTGGGCTTGATAGCCTGATGAGGGTATGGCGCAACAGTCCTTTGTAGGGGCTTAGAACGAGTACCTACGAGGGAGCACTCTCCACTATTTCTAACCCAGCACATGCGCTATGGGCACGCCCCGGGACGTGAACCTCTTGGCTGTAGATGCCAACTTAGGGCAACAATGAGATGGGCTTTTTCCTTTTGACTTGGAAAAACTCTTTCAAGAAATTTACGGACAACTTTAGCCAATTCCAAAAGCTATTGATGCTAGGATTAATGCCGATGTATTAGGGCCATCCTTTATTGTGCGTGTCAATAAAAGGAATGCGGTGAGGGCTTGTATCTCGCCTGCGTGTTATGGCTGGCACCACTGGTATTGATGCCAATGTACTACAGGCAATCATGGATGCTAAGAATATGGATCTTTCCAGTAACTTGGGAAGTTACAGCAATTAAGAGGTGTTTCCGATATGAATGTATTGGCCAATGCCTTTTAGAGAAATAGGGGCAGTATGGAGCTATACTCTCATGAATGATGGTTATAACATTATTCAGCTTGGGCTGCAGGTGTAAAACTTGTACAGAGGTACAGGTAGCTTCTATATGGAGCCTAAGGGGGCGAATGCTAATAGCTTTTCATTGGTAAGATACTTAGGGAGATCCTATACTCCACGTAAAGGATGCTAAGGCTGAAGTTAGAAGTGGCGGCTTGGATGTGCTTGGCTCACCTGACATCTTTGCTACTTCTGCCTCTACTATAGCAGCTGACTTAGGGGTAATCTACGAATATAGCGAAGATGGCTGTCCTAACTGTGACGGACATATTCCTACCGCTTTAAAAGTAGGAGTTGCTTTGCTTGATTTTGGGAAAAGCTTAGCTATACGACTAACAACAAGTCCTATCGTTATGATATCGTAAATCAAGATATCAACTTAACGATGTTCAAAAAGTCTTTGGATATGGTTCCACGACCTCAAGAACTTGGAGGCACTTCTTTCAAATCTTCTTTGCCTACTACCTTGAATGTTAATGTGAGATTACCGTTTTCGTAGATGGCTTCTATGTTAACCTTTCAGCTCAACTAAATATGGTGTCAAAGAACGAGTATAATGCGTGTTATTCTAATGACTTTGTACTGCCCTCCACGCTATGAGACACACTGGGGTGGTGGTGTATTCGGAGCATTCTTGCCTATTAGCTATAACGAAGTATCAGGGTTTCAATACAGGGGTAGCACTTCATGTGGGCCCACTAATCTTGGTTCTCGCAGTGTCTTTGGTAACCTCATAGGCTCTTCTAAAAAGAACTCAACGCTTTTTGTAGGGTCTCCGCTTCGGAAATATCTATCAATAGTGACGAGTGACAAGTGACTATCGAGTTAGTGACAAGTGACTCAATGATAGTGACGAATCATTTTTGAATGATATTTGTCACTAGATCATTGAGTCACTTGTCATTATTATTTGTATCTTTTGCACCTCAAATAGAACGCATGCAAGCAGAGATAGTAACCCCTGATAAAGCATTCGGATAAGGGGAAGAAAGAACAAGTACAAGAGATGTTTGACACCATCTCTCCCTCCTACGATGGGCTGAATCATGTGATGACCCTGCGAATGGACATCACTTGGCGCAGGCGTGTCAGAGAAAAAGTGGCAGAGGTGAAGGCTGGCACAATTCTTGATGTGGCTACAGGAACAGGGTGATTTGGCTATAGAACTCTCCAAGATCGCAAAACGCACATATCACGAGGGTGGATATATCCCAAGGTATGCTCTCGGTAGGGGAACAGAAGGTCAAGACACTGGGACTATCGGAGCGTATCACCATGCAATTGGCCGATAGTGAGCATCTACCCTTTGCCGATGGCAGTTTTGACGCGGTAACAGTATCCTTTGAGTGCGTAATTTTGAGAACCTCAGAAGGGACTTTCCGAACTTAGGGCGTGTGTTGCGCCCAGGGGGCAGATTGGTCATTCTGGAAACCTCGGTACCTACCCGCTTTCCCTATAAGCAGGGGTATAAGTTCTATACCAAGTTTGTCAGTACCCCTAATGGGCAAGCTACTGGCCAAGAACCAGAATGCTTATGCCTACTTGTCGGAATCAGCGGCAAAGTTTCCTTTTGGGAAGCAGTTGGCCAATATATTAGAGAGCGAAATAGGCTTCTCACGAGTTAAGTTCTATCCGCAATTCTTAGGAGTAGCTACCATATATGTAGCTGATAAGTAAGAGATTATGAAGAGAATACTACTATTTATATTATTATTACCTTCTCTGATGGCAGCCCAGCCAATTATACACTTGGAAGATTTTGATTATCAGAAATTCCAATGGGGCTACTATTTTTGGGCTAAACACCATGGATTTCCGTATGGACTATGAGAAGTTTGACTACAATGATGCGAGTAAAACAGACATACAGACCCAAAAATCTTACGGGTTCAATGTAGGGCTGACGGGAGATTTGCGCTTGGTAGATCACCTTAGTGCGCGTTTTGAACCAGGGCTGATCTATAACAAAGCGTCAGCTAGACTTTCCAGGGATTTGTACAAGAGCGTTCGCGCTATAGGGAGGTAGCCTCCACTTATATCTATATCCCTGTGCTAGCTCAAGTATGGGTCCAAGCGCTGGGATAACTTCAAGCCTTATGTAACAGCAGGGAGCTTCTATGACACTGAATCTGAGTGCCAATAACAAATCTAGAGAGGACAATGTAGAAGGAAGTTCAGGGTAAACCCCACTATATTCTTTTACGAACTCGGTTTTGGGAATAGACCTCTATACGCCCCATTTTCGCTTTACTCCCTCCATACGCGGGCTGTTCTCTATCAATAACGAGCTCATACATGATAATGATCCCAATAGCCCTTGGACAGGTAACCTAAGAAGTATCTACACCAGAGCAGTGATGATCAACTTAACGTTTGAATAAACTCAAGATATGAACAAAAATACTTACATTCTTTATAGCACTATGGGCAGTGGCTTTTTGCTGGTGCGCAAATCAACTTTCAGCCATCCTTCGGTGGAGGACAGCAGGATGAGAATCCAGTGGTATGGACATTCTCTCAAGAGAGGCTCTCTGAGGGGAATATCTGCTGACCTTCAAGGGGAAAAATAGCCCCCAAGTGGCATGTCTATTCGCAAAATAACCCGAAGGGAGGTGCCCTTCCGATGGTTATCACCTATACAACTGAAGGGATAGAGCTGGTAGGCGCTTCTAACGAAGAAGGACTACACAAGGCCTTCAATGATGTCTTTGGGGTAGATGAACTCTTTTTGAGAAAGAGATAAAGATCACCCAAAAAGGTAAAAACTCACTGATCCCAATGTAAAAACATATCAAAGGGAATATCTTCTGCCAGGCATGTATAGATGTGTGTATCAACCTCAAGGAAGATTTCGTTTTCTCCTTGACGGTTCTGTAGCCCAAGTGGAACAAAAAGCAGGTAGATGCCCTGCAGTGAGGATATGGCCAAGAGCCTAGAGATACCCATAAGAACAAAGAACTCATAGGCAAGCCAGAACAAGAATCCAGCTGGATGGTCTTTGTTTTAGGCTTTTTGGGAGGCTTCATCGCGCTGCTTACCCCTTGTGTATTCCTGATGATTCCCTTACGGTGTCTTTTCTTTACCAAGCAAAAGCAAAACGCGTAAGAAAGGCGTCTTTAATGCGATCTTGTACGGCTTCTTTATATTGCTCATCTATGTTCTTTTTGAGCATACCTTTCCACTTCTTAGATAATATAGACCCAGAGATACTCAATACCATTTCTACCAATGCATGGCTCAATGTGGTTTTTCTTTGTGATTTTCGTTATTTTTTTGCCTTTTCATTTCTTTGGTTTTTACGAAATCACCTTACCTGCCTCATGGGGAAATAAGATGGACAATGCCTCCAGTGTGGGAGAATCATAGGCATCTTCTTTATGGCGTTGACCTTGGCCATCGTATCGTTCTCCTGTACAGGGCCTATCTTGGGTTCGCTCTTGGCAGGTTCACTCTCTTCGGGAGGAGCTATGCAGCTTACCTTAGGAATGGCAGGTTTTGGACTCTCATTGGCCTTGCCTTTTTGTACTCTTTGCCCTTTTCCCTTCTTGGCTCAACTCTTTTGCCAAAGTCAGGAGGGTGGATGACCACAGCCAAGGTATTTTTGGGCTTCTTGGAGCTGGCCTTTGCACTTAAGTTCCTTTCAATGCCGATTTGGTACAACACTGGGGACTGCTCAAGCGTGAGGTATTCGTAGGGGCTATGGCTCTTGCTTTTTCCCTTGCTTACCCTATATCTGTTCGGATTTATCCGTTTTTCCACACGATGAGCCACGCAAAGCCACTCAAGCAATATTCAAAGGGACGCTTGCTTATAGGTACTTTCAGCTGCTTTTTCTGTATATCTGCTCTTAGGGCTTTTCGGCAAGAATAGTCTAAGACTACTAGCGGATTCCCGCCCCCAGAGTCCTATGCATTTTTCCATAAGGAGCAAAAGAGTGAGCAAGTAGTTTTCAAAGACTATTACGAGGGTATGGCCTATGCCAAGGCACATAATATGCCTGTGATGCTGGACTTTACAGGTTGGGCATGTGTAGATGCCGCAAAATGGAAGAGCATGTATGGACAGACCCTGAGGGTGAAAAAGCTCATGCAACAATATGTCCTTATCTCCTCTATGTAGATGACAAAGAGGAACTACCCAAGGATAAACAATTTGATTTCAAACACCGCAATGGCCGTGTAGAATACATTAAGACCATAGGCGATAAGTGGGCGACCTTCCAAGAGGTGAATTTCTCTTCGGCCTCCCAGCCTTATTATGTGCTACTCTCCCTGATACCGAACTGCTCTCTACCCTGTACAATATGTGGATGTGGAAACTTATAAAGAGTGGCTTAAAAAGGAGTGAAAAAGTGAAAAGTGAAAAAGCAGCTTATTGGCTTAAAACTAAAAACTGATCCCGTGAATACACAAAATTTATTAGAAAAACTGCGCCAGATAGTAGGTGCGAAATATGTAATGACTGACCCAGAGCAGACTGAACGCTATCGTACAGGTTACCGCTTTGGGACAGGGAATGCCTTAGCCGTAGTACGCCCTAGCTACCCTTTGGGAGCAATGGCAGGTCTTGAGGCCTGCACAGAGGCCGATGTGATAGTGATCTCTCAAGCCGCCAATACAGGAATCACAGGGGGTTCCAACCCCTTTTGGGAATGACTACGACCGCGATGTGGTGATTATCAACACCATGCGCAATGACAATATCCAGCTAATCCTCGATGGAACACAGGGCGGTTTGCCTACCGGGTTCTACCCTGAACCACTTGGAGGAAGAACTCAAGCCTTACGGACGTGAACCACACTCAGTGATTGGTTCCTCTTGTATCGGGGCCTCTGTGATTGGAGGGTGTGTAACAACTCAGGCGGTTCGCTCGTACAGCGCGGCCCTGCCCTATACCGAGATGGCACTCTATGCATGGCGCAATGCTGAGGGTAAAGTTGGAACTAGTCAATCACTTAGGGATAGACCTAGGGTACTACCCCTCAAGAGATACTCACCAACCTACAAGAGGGCAAGTATCAGAAGAAAGATATACAACAGACTGAGAAAAAGGGACATGACCATGACTACTGCAACCATGTACGCCAGATAGATGCTGATACCCCTGCCCGCTTCAATGCAGACCCTGCCCGCTTATATGAGGCTTCAGGAAGTGCAGGACGCCTCGCCGTCTTTGCCGTACGTGTGGATACCTTCCAGCAGAGAAACAGACAGCCGTATTCTATATAGGTACCAATGACACCAAGTACTCACTGAACTACGCCGACACATGCTCGGCTCCTTCGAGCAGATTCCTATCTCAGGCGAATATATCCATCGTACTGCTTTTGATATTGCCGCAAAGTATGGTAAGGATACTTTCTGGTATATCAAGCATGTAGGTACAGAATACCTACAAAAGCTCTTTGCTTTGAAGGCTTGGGCTGATCGTGTGGCTAAGAAGATTCCTTTTATGCCTCACCACTTTAGTGAAAAGTTCCTCCAAAAGGTACCTCCAAACTCATGCCTCAACACCTACCCCCAAATCATGTGGGATTACCGAAACCAATATGAGCATCACCTCATTCTCAAGATGGGCGGCAAGGGAGTAGAAGAAGCCCGCGAATACCTCAAAGAATATTTTTGCCGACAAGAGCAAAGGGGCTTATTTCGAATGTGATCCAAAACTTGCCCAAGCGGCTATGCTCTTGCGCTTTGCAGTGGCTTCAGCAGCGATTCGTTACCGCTCGGTACATGAGAAAGGAAGTGAGGATATCGTAGCCTTGGATATTGCCCTTAAACGCAACGAAGAAGACTGGTTCGAACAGCTTCCCCAGAGATGAACAACAAAATCTCCATAAGCTCTATTACGGACACTTTATGTGCCATGTATTTCACCAAGATTATGTGATTAAGAAGGGCTATAACTGTGAGGGAGATAGAGGAAGAGATGCTCAAGATACTTGACAAGCGTGGCGCAGAATATCCAGCCGAACACAATGTTGGGCACCTATACCACGCCAAGGATTCTCTTAAGAACTTCTATAAAGAGCTTGACCCAACCAATAGTTTTTAACTCAGGTATTGAGAAGACCTCAAAGAAGAAAAGACTGGAAATAGTGACTAATGACAAGTGACGAGCGACTAATGACAAGTGATTAATGAGGAACTCAAAAACTCAAAAATTCAGAACTTAAAACTCATCTTTCTGTGTTTGTTGCTGGTGAGTTGTACTTCCATGCCGCTTTGTTATCAGCTATTAGAGCATGGTAATTTTAGTGCTTTGAGTATGCCTCAGGAGCAGGAGGGCTATCAGATAGAGGAGGAAGAACTATAGATACAGCCTTTTTGATAAGCAAGGGAGGACTATCCAGATAACCAATATGCAGAGCTTTCGGCTCGCTATAAAGTGCAGGCGGAGCAGGCTGGGCGTGCGGTATTCTTCTTTATGGCTTCCGATAGTGCGCAACAGAAGGTACGGATAAGAGTCAATGGGGGCAAGTAACTCCACGCCCTTAGACCCAGCCAAGGCCTATTCTTTCCTTTTGCGAGAGGGGAGTAGTATAGATTCTTCCTATGTGTATTATAGAGTCAAGTTTGCCGAGCACTATACCGTCCCTATCAGAGAGCTGAACGATGTGGTGTGTTTTCAGGCAAACCTCAAAAAGGAGGAGAATAGTATAGAAACCCAGTATGAGGCAGCATTGGACAGAAGTGGTAGAGGGTTTTTGAATGATTTTTCCTTACACTATCATATACCTGAACCTAAGATGCTAACAATTATCCCCGTATAACAGTAACCATGAAGCGTGCCAATGGACTACAGCTTTATTCATACTTCTATGAAGAAATGCTTAGACAAGGGCGAAGACACCTATCTTTGGCGGGCTACTCGTAAGGATAAGGAGCAAGGGTTTTATTGGTATTTTAATAAGCGGCTTACTCCCACTGAGCAATTTCTGTTAGATATAGGGCCTATAGGGTTAGGACTTGTTCTTATCAGTATAGTGATCTTTGTACTATCTGTATTACCTACGCCAGCGTAACTATACCTTTTGGGATGTAGTGGGGATACCTTTTCCTATTCTGTGTGTTATGTAATTGGATGGAGCGCTTTATAAGAGACTTTATAGGCGATCACCCTCCTGTACAGGGCAGGATAGTATATGGTTGATTCCTTTTTCTGCCACTGATGTGCGTGGTGTATTTGCCTATATGGAGATAGCAAAGAAAATAAGCCGTCGTGTGAAGTAACAAACACTTTGTTATATAAATATGAAAAAACATAGCCTATAGAGTAGTGAGATACTTTCTTTATAGTATCTTGTTTGTCGTCATTAGCAAGTTTATTTTTCTCTATTCCTATTTTCTATCTTTTGACCATAGAGAATTTTTCGAGAAAAAGATACCATGTGAAAGCACCGATGTGATTTCATGTATTGTATTCTTTGTCTTGCTGTTATTATTAGAGCAAAAAGAGAGATAGTTATGGGTTTTACGCCTTGTTCTATGCTTGTTTTTACCTTCTGTCGGCTATGATTTTTGTCATCTATCAGTATATGAAGCTATCCTTGGTAATGGCAGAGGAGGAAGAGTCCCATATTTGGAACAATTTTCTCTTGTATAAAGAAGATATGATACAGTTATTTCTCAGAAGAAGTCTTGATACAGGTATTCTTTCTGTTTATATAGTCTCGTCCTTCTTTATACTCAAGAGGTATGTAAGTGGCAAGCTATAATTTAGGAATAAACATTATGAGCAACAATAGATTTTACCTAAAAAGTACCTCACCTATAGCCTCCAATTTTTGTTGGCTTTTTGAGGCTGAGTGATGTTTTGTTCCTCTTTGGCTATGACCCAAAGGCAAGAAGCTATGGTACGATTTGTAGAATACCAATTTACTTTTGTGTCTTTAGGGGTATATTTTTCCTGCTGCTACTGCTCTTTAGGGCGATAAAGAAAGACACTTATGCTTTTTACTTTCTATTCTATGGCTGTTTTATCTTTTTAGCCACTATAAGTGATATGGGGTATCATTATTATCAGAAGGAGCAGCCCCATTATGAGCTAATGACCATGCTCTCTGTCGGACTTACGCGCTCTAGTTACTTTTTGTATGATCATTGTAGCATCCTATACGATGCTGAAAAATATATAAACAATCAATAGAGTGAAAAACTTTTTCACTATTCACTTTTAATTATTCACTAATAATTATGGAAGATTATCGTTTTACGCCAGAGCACTTATGGGTGCGAAAAAGAAGGAGAGGTATATTATGCAGGGATTACTGATTTTTGCACAGCAGCAACTCAGTGATATTGTATATGTAGAGGTAGAAACCGAGGACAGACCCTCGAAAAGACCAAATCTTTGGTACTATAGAGGCTGTCAAAACCCTATCGAGACCTCTATATGCCTATCTCTGGGGAGATTGTAGCCTTTAACAAGGAACTTATCCGTAAGCCTGAACAAATCAATAAAGCACCTTATGAGGCTTGGATTCTTCAGATAAAAGCCCACCTCACCCTGAGCAGTGGGACGAACTGATGAGCGAGGAAGCCTATAGATGATGACTAATGACTAGTGACTAATGACAAGTGACAAACAGGACTAATGACCTATGGATTAGATTATTTGTCACTTGTCATTAGTCACTAATCGTCAATCATTATCTAAGTACATCTTCCTTACTTTCTTAAATAACTCGGAGGAGTATACGAAGTCGGTAACGGCTTTTTATTATCTGTTTTGAAGATAGTATCTTTGCTACCTTCCCACTCTTTGTAGCCATTTTTGAGGAAGATAATCTGTTCACCTATCTCCATAACCGAGTTCATATCGTGTGTATTGATAATGGTAGTGATGTTGAACTCCTCGGTTACAGTATGAATCAGGTTGTCAATAACTATAGCTGTTTTAGGGTCAAGACCAGAGTTAGGTTCGTCACAAAAAGGTATTTGGGTTCATTGACCACCGCGCGAGCAATGGCTACATCGTTTCTGCATACCCCAGAGATCTCTGAGGGTTTCTTTTGTGATGGAGCATCGACCAGATTGACTTTCTCAGTACAAAATCCACCCGATCTTTCATTTCACGCAGGCGAGCTTTGAGAACATCTCAAGAGGGAACATCACGTTCTCCTCCACGGTCATGGAGTCAAAGAGGGCACTGCCCTGAAGACCATACCCATTTCTTGGCGGAGCTTGCGGCGTTGCTCCCTTGTTCATGTCGTTATACCTGACCCCATCGTAGATGATGTGTCCGCTATCAGGGTACAAACAAGCCCAAAAGGGTCTTGAGGAAGACCGTCTTTCCTGAGCCACTTTGTCCGATAATCAGGTTGGTTTTTCCCTTGTGGAAAGTAGCAGAAATACCTTTGAGTACCTCTACTCCGTCAAAGGATTTTTAATATCTTGAACTTCAATCATATTACGTAAGCAGAATTTGGGTAATGATAAAATCAATGACAATGATGGCTACACTTGTCCATACAAAAGAGACGGTGCTGGCCTTTCCTACGTCCAAAGCACCCCCTTCATATAATACCCATGATAGGCAGGGGATAGTAGCTAAGACAAAGGCAAAAATCACACTCTTGATCAGTGCATAGGGTGATGTCAAGAGGGCGGAACTGAAGCCTAATCCCCTCTAAGAACTCGGCCGAGGTAGCATAGTGCCCTACAGTGGCGGCGATATACCCCCGTATATCCCTAAGGCCATGGACATACAGATCGCAAAGGATAGAGCATAAGGGGCGACTATCTTGGGGAATATATCAGGTAGTTAAGCGAATTAACTCCCATGATATCCAGCGCGTCAATCTGTTCGGTTACCCCGCATCGTACCTATACTGGAGGTGATAAATGACCCCACTTTACCTGCTACGATGATAGAGGTAAAGGTAGAGCAAACTCAATATAAACGTTTGGCGTGTAGCGAAACCGATAAGGCTTTTAGGAATCAGAGGAGTTGTCAATGATCGGTGCCATTTGTATGGCAATTACCGCCCCCACGAAGAGAGAGATAAAGGCAATGATTCCCAGTGAGCCGTACATAAGGTCGTCTATCTCTTTGAGAATGAGTTTTTAGTAATAGACCACTTGGTACGTTTGCGGAATATCTCGTATAACATCAGGAAATACCTCCCCGATTGCTTCTATATGTTTCATTGTGATAGTTTGGGAGGGCAAAGATACAAAAATAATGATTAATGCAACAATGATTAATGATTAATGCCAATAATGATTAATAATTAATGATTAATACCAACAATGATTAATGGTTAATGCCAATAATGATGAGTTATTATAAAAACTTAATTTTGTTAAAATAGTTAAATTGTTAATTAAGAGACTCGCTATATATTTTATTTATAGGATAATAATCTGAATCTATAAAAATCTATTGTGTTCATTATAAGCATGTTAATACACTTTTATCCAGTTATTTATTATTGATTTTGATGATTCTATCGCTATTTATCAGATATAAAAGTTAATTCTTTACGAATAATCTGTTTTATTAATAATTAACACTGTGTTTTTATTGATTTGAGCGGTAAATTGACGATGTTTTAGTTAATAAATGATAGAGGTAAAAAATAATGAAAGAAATATTTGTTTTTATCGGATATTTTCACGAATTTTGCAAAAACTAATTGATTAAATATATATGGATATGAGAAGAAAATGGTTATACCTACTGTTAGGCTTCTATGGCTTTACTACCGCTGGGTTGTATGCACAAGAGAAGACCGTAACAGGTGTGGTGAAGGATGAGGCAGGTCGGCCTCTCTTAGGTGTCTCCGTAGTGGAGAAAGGTACCACCATGGGGTGGATACCGATTTGGATGGGAAGTTTTCCCATCAAAGTAGCGGGTGATAAATCCGTACTTGTTTTTCTATGGTAGGTAGTACCCGATCGAGCGTGTGGTAGGTTCCCACAAGGAATTTTACATAGTGCTCAAGGAAGAGGTTACCGAGCTTACAGGGCTTGTCTTCAATGGCTATCAGGAGACAAAAACAAGAAGCTCTACACGGGGAACTCTCAGACGCTCAAGATTGACGATATCAAAGCAAGATGGAGTCGTGGATGTAGGGCGTATGTCTTGAAGGGTGCTCCGCAGGGGTCAATGTACAGAATGTCTCTGGCACATTTTGGTACTTCGCCTAAAATCACTATACGTAGGGGGCTCATCTATCTTTGGTGATACCAAACCCCTTTTGCGTGGTAGATGGAGCTGTACAGGAAGGAGGTAGTGAACTTGACCTTTGAGCAGTTGGCCTCAGGCGACTCAGCTACGCTTACCAGCTCTGCTATCTCAGGGCTTAATGCCAATGACATAGAGAGCATAGAGATCCTCAAGGATGCTTCTGCACTTTCCCTCTATGGGGCACGAGCGCTTAACGGAGCGGTGATTATCACCACCAAGGTGGTAAGCATAATGTAAAAACCAAGCTCAGCTACCAATTGGAAGAAACTGTACGTATGGTGCCCTAACTACAGCCAGTATGACATCACGAGACTCCCCAAGAGAGTACGAGTGTCTATCGTGAGATGGAACAAAAGGGTTATTTCTCCCTTTCCTCTTATGCTGGTGCGGCACAAGGAGGGCTTTACCACATCATGTACCGTAATATGATACCTACAATCCTGCCACAGGCCGTTTTCTGTTAGAGAATACTCAAGAAGCACGCAATGCTTTCTTGCGTAAATACGAATACGCCAATACCGATTGGTTTAAAAACCCTCTTTAGACCATCACTTACTCAGAACCACACCCTAAGCTTTAGCGGAGGAAGTGAAAATGCAACCATATATAGCTCATTAGGCTAACTTTGTAGATCCAGGTTGGACTATAGCCGACAAGGTACATAGGATAACAGAAACCTTAAGACCAACTATACCTCTCGCCTAAGGTGAAAATAGGAGTATTGGCACAGGGATCTCATCCGTAACCAAAAAGCACCAGGTACCTTTCTCTCGTTCAGGCAATGTGGTAACAGGAGAGTATGATCGTGACTTTGATATCAACCCCTTTAGCTATGCGATGAATACTACCAGAGCCTGTGCTCCTTATGATGACGAAGGTAACTATGATTACTATCGTATGAACTTTGCCCTATGAATATCCTCAAGGAGCTAAAGAACAACTACATGGACTTGAAGATGCTGGAATATAAACTGCAAGCGATTTGGAAGTGAAATTTACCCTGAACTCAAGTATAAGTTCTTAGGTTCTGTACGTTATGTCAAGAGTACCAACGAACACTCCATGACTGAGGACTCCAATGTAGGGGCCTACCGTGCCAACAGAAACCATGGTCATAGCCGATAAGAACCCCTTCCATATAAGGATCCGAACAATCCAGGTGCCCTCCCACAGGTGGTATTGCCTAACGGGGGTATCTAGTAAGCTCACGCAGAACAACCTCGAGAGTTACTACTTGCGCAATGCCTGGAGTACAACAAGACCCTCAAGGATGCCGACATGCAGGATGCATATGCCTTCAAGGTATTCTTAGGACAAGAGTTCCGCTATACCGATAGGATAATCAGTATTTTTGAGGGTTTATGGCTATCAGTTTAGCCGTGGTGGAGTAGTCTTTACCGATCCGCTGATGTTACAGAAAGTAGTGGATGATAACTCTCAGTATTTTGGCAATAACTTTAGCCGTGAGCGAGGGGTAGCTTTCTTCTCCCAAGGTTCCTATGGCTACCGCGACCGCTATGTGTTGGCAGGTACCCTTAACTACGAGGGCACCAACCAGCTCGGTAGAAGTCGTTCAGCACGTTGGTTGCCTACTTGGAACATCAGTGGGCGCTGGAATGCGTCCAATGAGACTTTCTTGGCCAACAATAAGGTGGTGTCCAGCTTGGCTTTCCGTCTTAGCTACGGGCTTATCGTGAGGCTTTGGCCAATGCAGGCAATGCGCTACCTATCTTTAACAGTGGTATCACCAGCCGTTACCTCAACTCTCAGAACGAAAGACGTATCTATATAGCCTCTCTTTGCAGAACAGCAATCTTACTTGGGAGAAGGTATATGAAACCAACTTCGGTACGATATAGGTTTTTGAACAATAACATCAATCTCTGTGGATCTCTATCAGAAGAAATCCAAGGACTTGATAGATATCGTACGTACCTCTGAGTATAGGAGGAGAGTTCTATAAGTATGCCAACGATGCCTCCATGACTAAAGGATAGAGTTGGTATTGGATACTCGTAATATCAATACCGAAGACTTTTCTTGGAACTCAAGTGTGAACTTTGCTTACTTTAATCAAGAGATCACCGCCTTGGCCAATCCTCTTCCAATGTGTTTAGCTTAGTACGTGAGACAGGGGGAATGTCATAGGAGGGGCACGCAATACGCTCTATTCGTATGACTTTACAGGGGCTTAATGACAAGGGGTTACCTCGGTTCGAAGCTCAAGAATGGTGGTACTGAATACTATTATATCAATTTCCAAGATAATGACAATATCCTCTCTTATCTCAAGAAAGAGGGAGCCGTGGAGCCAAATATCACAGGAGGGCTTAGCAATACCTTCCGTTATAAGAATTGGGAACTTAGCTTCCTTATCACCATGCAGGCAGGCAACAAGATTCGCAAGGCAGCCCAATACAGTGGTTCCAAACTATAGCGACTTGAGTGTATTCCCTAAGGAGTTCAAGAACCGTTAGGTAAATCCAGGAGACGAGGCCACCACCCGTATCCCAGCAATTGTATCCCTTCGTACACTTAACGAATCAGATAAGGCACTTGTCACAATGGCCTACAGTGCTTACGATAACTCCTCCGAACGTGTAGTAGATGGGTCTTTTGTACGTATGAAGAGTATCTCCCTCTCCTATACCTTCCCTAAGGATGTGTTAGATGCACTGGAGTGGGTAACCTTTCACTATACCTACAGAGCACCAGCCTTCTCTTATCTATGCACAAGGACTTGAACGGACAAGATCCAGAGTTCTTCCGCTCAGGAGGGGTTTCCTATCCGATCACACCACAGTATACCTTTACTATTAATCTTGGAATCTAATAAAGACTATCATGAAAAAGAAATAAATATATATACGCTGCTTAGGGGTTCTTTTTGCCCTTACTGGCTGTGACAAAGTATTAGACGATGCTCCTGATAATCGTACTGAGCTGGACACCCCAGAGAAAAGTGCAGGAACTGTTGGTCTCTGCCTGTCCTGATAGGTACTATATCTATATAGCAGAGGTGATGAGCGACAATGCCGATGATAAGTACGCATTAACGCCTTCCTCAACCCTTAATACAGATATGTACTTCTGGAGACAATAATGAGCTCAATGGGAGGACAATACCCTACAGAGATCACTTCATGTCCTGTTACGAAGCCATCGTAGCGGCCAATCAAGCCGCTAGAGTCCCATGCCGAGTTGCAGAATTCCGCTAAGTACAACTATATAAGAGGAGGCCTTGGTCGCTCGTGCCTATGCCCACTTTATGTTGGCCTACACCATGGTGCAGCCTTATAACCCAGCCACTGCTGCCAATGACTTGGGATTAGCCTATGTAACCACTCCTGAGAAGGTCGTTTTTAAATTACACCCCGTATCTCCCTCAAGGACTATTACGATGCTATAGAGCGCGACCTTGAAGGTATTCCTCTTATAGACAACAGCAAGTACACGCAACCACGCTTCCACTTTACCACTGAAGCAGCACATGTCTCTTGCCAGCCGCTTCTATCTTATGAAAGGAGTGGAACAAGGTGATAGAGCACTCCACTGCCGCTTTGGTAGTAATCCAGAGAACAAACTCAGAAATATAAAGGTACTCAATACCTTGGGAGGAGAAGAGCGCAAGGTGGATTATGCCAGCCCTACCAATCCAGCCAATGCCTTGGTAGCTACTGCCCCATCAGTGGTGGGTCTCTACCTCCAGATACATAAGTACAGCCTTTCCTTGCCTGTATTGCGTAAGATATTGGTTAATACCCACCCGCTGAATTATGTCAATATTGAATGGGCAGCGCGTAACTCTTTTTTGGGAACGAGCAACTATTATGGTTTTCCTAAGTTTAAGTACTTTGATAAGTTCGTCAACCGCTCGGCAGGTACTGCATATATTACAGTGGTGTGACATCTGCTTTCCTTTGATGAGGCCTATCTCAACCGCATGGAAGCCTACATAATGACGAGAATTATGACCAATTCCGCAGGGACTTATACACCTATCTCAAACCTAAGACCATGAATAGTGATTTCCCAGGAACAGGCGATCCGTTCTCTCCAGGATTCTTTGAGCGTTACTTTACCGAAGCTGAGCTCGATGAGCGTTACGAAGGAGATGGTACTGATTTTGATCCTCCCTATCCCCTTACTACCCGCCAAAGAGAATGGCTACAATGTGTGATAGATACCCGCCGTGTCAATTTGTTCAGGAAGGACTTCGCTGGTTTGACAACAAGCGCCTTGGAATGAAAGTGATACATATGGACGACACCACTCCATGGAACTACCCAGGATGATCCATGGCGAGCTACAACTCCTTGAGTGCACTGGAATTTGGTGTAACTAACCCTCGTTAAACGATTAAAATACGATTATCATGAAAAAAATAACCTATATATACTTAGCCCTTATGACGGTGCTCTCCGCATGTAGTAAGAAGGAAAGCCTACGAGACGAGAGCGTTATCAAGGACGATACCGATGCCAAAACGGCCTTGGATGCCTATATATACAGCCAGTTTGTAGCGCCCTACAACATAGGGGTTACCTACAAATATGTAGATGCCAATTACGATATGAGTCGTCTCCTCTATCCACCTACCGAGAGCAAGGTACAGCCCTTTTTGGAGATGATCAAGGATGTATGGATAGGAAGCTATGTGCAAGTGGCAGTGAGCCAATTTTGTCAAGCAAATAGCCCCTCGTGAGTTGCTCTTATCGGAGGAAGAGCTAGACCAATAGATGATACTGAAACCCTTGGTACAGCCGATAATGGGGTGAAGATTACCCTATTCCGTGTGGATCATTTCAATTATGATGACTTGGATAGTGAGCTGGTCAAGCTGTTATTTCACACCATTCAGCATGAGTATTGCCATATCATAAATCAGAAGAAAGCCTTCTCACCTGATTTTGCCAAGATTACCCCTGCCAATTATACCAGCACTTGGTTTAACCTTGTAGATGAGCAGGCCAATGCCTTGGGCTTTATCACCAGCTATGCTATGGCTAATCCTTTTGGAAGACTTTGCTGAGATGACCTCCATGATGCTTTTACAATCCAAGAGTGGAATAGGACGCACAATTGATGCTATGCCCGATGCAGGTAAGGCCGCTATTAAGAAGAAGGAAGCCTTTTATCGTAGATTATTTCAAGGAGAGTGGGATATCAATTTCTATGAGCTTCACAGCGATAGTCTATCAGAGAGATGCGAAACTATTTTGTAACTTAAAAACAGTGCTAAGATGATATTATATATATGCTTTGCCCATGGGGCAGTGGTAGGATGCCAAAAGAGCGAACCCGATTTGACTCTTTGGTAAGACGGCGTCCGAACGTATGGAGGTCGCCAAACAGGAGCTACATAAACGCTCTCTGCAGCGCCTAATGGTTGGAAGCTGACCTGCTTTCACCGTCAAAAGGGTTCTTTTGGGGGCTTTACAATCCTAATGAAGTTTGATCCTAATGGCCGTGTGGTGATGACCTCGGATATAGAGAACACCTTTGCTGAACCTCAGAGAAAGTAGTTGTAGGGCCAGAGACAGAGGCGAGGCCTACTGCTGGTTTTCACCACCAAGAACTACATTCATGATTTGGCTGATTCACCATCATCCTCGGGATTTGATGCCGCGCTGGCTGGGAGAATCTCAGTTTGTCTATTTTGGCAAAGAGGGCAACAAACTAGCTCGCACCCAGCGTAAGGATACACAACAGTTTGTCTATTTTGAACCTGCGGCGGCCGACGAGTGGAGCTCTCATGCAAACCCTATCTGACAATGACTACCGCTATTAGTGGATCTTATTATGCTAAGAGTAGTACCTCCTTGCGGCAGAGAATTAATATATGACATTCAGACCATCACGTCTGCTCACCTTCACGTCTATGGATAACAGAGAGAAGGTATTCGAGACAGGGATGGTTCCTATCGCCGATGGTCTTGCATTAGAACCCCCTTGAAGACAGAAGGTAGAGTCGCACTACCGGCTCACTTCCAGTGCCAGGTACCTCACCGACGGACTATGCCGCTACGATGAGATGCGGGTTACACTGGAGTTACACAGCCTCGGTGATCCATCGTTAAATTCGAATCACAAAGGTGATAAGATCTCTACCGACTTCAATGCGCTGATTCCTTTTGGGCAAGATATCTAGAACTCGCCTATATGAGTCCAGACTTCTTTAGGGTTTCTATACCATAGACGAAGAACGTGAGTTTGTAGAGCTATGAGATGATTTTCAATTCCGTGATCGAATGACCTTGCACGTGTGGGCTACCTTTTCCCAGGGAGCACAGAACAGTCCTACTTGACTTACAATTGTACTTATGTGGTCAGGGGATAAGAAGCTGACATATCACCTGTGTGAGAAAACCCAGAATGATGCCTTCTGGACAAAACCCCGATAATGAGGAAATAGCCACCTTGCACGCAACGCTCTCATAACTTATACCTCAGTAGTGAAGGGCTTTACATGGAAGACCCCAACAACGGTCTTTATTGCCTATATATATATATCAAAGAGTATTGCACAACCAAACTATTATTTCACTCTCCTTCTAACTAAGTGAAAAGTGAAAAATGAAAAAGTGAAGAGTGAAAAATGAAAATCCCATTTTTGCTCTTCATAATCACTATTCTTAACTACTAATCATCATGAAGCCTTTTCTTTCCTTTGTTTTATTCTTTTGGGCGCTGGTATCTTTAGCTCAAGAGACAACTTCCATCCGTCACTGAGTATGCGGTGATGTGGACTTTTTAGTGAGATGAAAAAGTCCTGACTTTTAATATCATGGGCTTTGTAAATAGAGGGCAATAGCGGTTGCTCTATGCCCCCAAGGGCATTTACGCTTGAAATGGAGCTTGGGCTATAGCCAATTGCTCAGAGCACCTGCAACAGTCCGAGCGAGAATATACTTCCTTTAAGGTCAATACAGTGGGAACTCCCCTGAGTTTGTCAAGCGATACCCTGTACTTTTGGATAAGCTCTACCTGAACTATGGTTTAGGGCTTTCAGCTACAGTGCGCCTGTAGGACATGAGCTAAAAGACCCTACCCTCAGTGAAAGTAGTTCCAAGGAGGTACTTGGTATGTTAGTGGAGTAGCGCTGGTGGTTTGAAGCCCTATCTTCGGCTCGTACCAAACTCTTTTTCTATGGAGAGTATAATGCTACTCGTGAAAGGTAACTATATAGCTGCCCAACAGTTCTTGATAAACTTTGTGTGATATACATGCTATGAAGATAAGGTAAAAAGTAAAAGGTAAGAAAAGTAAAACCTTTTTACTTTTTATCTGTTTATGCCAAAAATTCATTACATTTGTCCCTTAGAAATAATCTAATTATAAATGGACAATATCTCACAGATTCTCTTCTTAGTATCTGATAGCTTACTGATGCAAGATATTATCGTACTATTGGTACTCTTCGTTGGGCTTTGTTCTTGGTGAGGGCTTCTACAACCAGTATATCACTAAGTATAGAACGAGCGGCAATTCGCCCCTATCCTTAATCACTAACCCCTGAGCGAATGGAAGAGTTGCAGGCGGCACTTCCCTGAAAAAGATAATTCGCTGTATATAAAAATATTTGCGTGCTATACTTGCCCGCCCTGCCGATGATACTTATGCCGATTATATGATTACCAACTTTTGAGAATGATGCGGAAAAAGATGTGGCAACCTCTAAGCTCTTGGCCAAGGTAGGCCTGTATTGGGACTTATCGGTACACTGATTTATATGAGTCCTGCCCTTACGGGACTCTCCCAAGGCGATATTTCCAAATGGCATTTCCAATATGCAGGTGGTTTTTGCCACTACCGTAGTGGGACTGGTAGTGAGTTTGGTGGGATTGGTAACCTACTGATTGAATGGTGGCGCATTGCCTGCGTGGCAAGCCTGCGACAACCAGTAGCTAGACGAAGCCAAGTTGGACACCACCTTGTTGGCCAAGAAAGTCTCATTGGACGCATTCCAGCACCCACTGATAATTTCCAAGTAGGCAACCAACGTGGCAACGACTTCACCTACCGAGCCAGTTTGGTGCCCTCGTAGTTAAAGAACCTGCCAACACACTGGCGGTCATGACATAGGAACAGGAGAAAGCCTTACCCCTCGCTCACGGCTAAAGTTATTGCCAAATACAGGTTATCATCCTACTCTGTAACATCGGATCGGTAAAGACTACTCCACCACACAGCTAAACTGACCCTGTCCTCAAAATACTGATTATCCC
>BNJS01002293.1_pt1 | contig 92469 bp, 93 predicted proteins | sample 8540461 | NCBI WGS metagenome assembly BNJS01 (sample SAMD00202454, study PRJDB9452) | human saliva metagenome | isolation source: human saliva | place: Japan | reverse complement strand
ATTCCTTTGAGTACATCTATCAAGTCCAAATTTCTTAGTGTATATTTGTTGCTTTATCACACCATTAGTTGTTAGTATTCGAAGGAACAGAGGTTAGTAACAATACCGATCACTGTTTTACACTTTGATAACACGTCTACCTGTCTTATTCTCCAAGGTAAAATCGCACTAAGGATTGAGCAGACGGATAGTCTTATAATTGGTTTTTATAGAGCTTTCTTGGCAAGTTTGCCAAATTTGTATTTGCTGAATCCATTGTAACATATTGTATTGGTTCTAGATCGTACAACTGACTTTTCTATATAGCAACGTAATACAGATGGTTTTTTCCAGTAAGTTACTTCCAGCGTACCGAGCGAAATACCCTTTCTATGATCCCGTTTTCTTTGAGCAAATCAAATGTCATAGCTGGAAGTCCAATGCCGATTTTAGTTGGAGAAAGAGGATTCTGCTATCTCTGGTATCTTGATCATTATACAGAAAATCGCTATCTCTATGAATTAAACAATGAGGATTATAAGATTATAACCCTAAGGCTATTATAATTTACAGAGCCATCCACTCAATCTAGTGGCTGGTCTTGAACTTGGTGGGAAACACGCGGCTTCTAAACATGCAATATAGCTATATTTTTACCTAACACAATAATCTTATGATGATCGTTGGAGTATTTTCTGGAAAGTGAAGGATTACGAGACTATTATATGATCTTTGCTATGATGGAGCTTCCTATCTGATAGATGAAAATTTTCAGATGTCATAGAGCCAAGAAGGAAAAACTACCCTACACACGATATCTTGAGGATAGAGTTTCTACCGTTTCTATGATCGGTACAGAGACATAGAATATAGAAAAGAAAAGGCCAGAGATAAGCAGAATAAGGAAGATGCTCAGATATTTTCTGATAAATATATTGATAAGTAAAAGTAATGCTTTGTTTGTACAATTAATTTATAATATCTTGTAGTTATTATTAACAGAGTTTGTTGATGATAATTCTATTACATTGCTTTTTACAGGAAAACGTTGTAGATTTGCAGTGTAATAACCCACTAAAATTTTGGGTATGATTTTAGAAGAATTAAAAATATGCCGACCAGGTGGGAGCCCAACTTGGTATAATTGAAGTTAGCTTCACAGGAACTGAACATGGCGAAGTCTTGTACAATCAATCTTTTTAGTGGATTGGATTATACTGCAACTGCAAAGTTTGAAGCAGAAATAGCTAAAAATGCGCTTCAGGAGATCAAATATATTGATAATATACATGAGGATTTCTCGAGAGATTACTATCTCAAACAGTCAACAGATTCATGTGATCTGGTGTGTTCATGATTTTGATTGGCCTTTTACACATCTTATTACTGGATGCCAAAAAAGTAAACTATGGAACTTTAGTATCATCCATAAAAAATGTTATGAAGCGATGACTAAGGTGGTTACTTTTGACTCTGTGCAAACAGAGCTTTTATCCTAAATAACACAGGAAGCCCCTGTGAAAGTCATTTCAGAAAAATTATTTTTAGCTAAAGCATTAAATCATGGAACAATTTCTTAACGGTGATATGTAGAAGAGCTTTTTCTAATATATCAGGTAATTATTTGTATCTTTTGGTGGGCACTTTGGATGGCTCCTCATCTTGGCTTGCTACAGCGTCCTGCAGATAATCAAGCCAGTCAGTTCTTCAAGTAGAAATTCGAAATGCAGTAATTTTCTTTTGAAAAATACAGAAGGTTGGCTGATATGTGGATGATGTGCTTGGTATATGTGGGCAGACACATTCATAGGACCTTGCAAAGTAGAAAAAGTTGATCATATTATCTTGGACGATACAGCCAATATAGGTATGGCTAAGCCTCATCCGAAAATACGCACTGAAGCTGAAGCAAAATCCTTTCTAATACAACAACTTTCGAACACAATCAAATCATACTTTAATATAACTTACTGAAAATCATATTCTGTTTTTTGCAAGTTTTTTTTTGCCTAAAACCATGAAAAAATTTCACATAGATGGCTATTCCCTCCAGGAAAGAGCACAACAGCCAAGCTTTCTGTAGCTAATGCCTTGGGTAATATATGTATATAGATACAGGAGCTATGTACAGAGCTGTAATCATTTGGCACTCCAACAGAAGTTTTCTTTTCTTCTTCTGAAGAAGGAAAAGAAAACAGTCTTATGACGACAGGATTGATAGCTCTAAGCAAAGGCTATCAGCTGATATAACTCCCAGTAAACTTGAATATATCTCAATGGGAGAATATAGAAAAGAGATACGTAGTATGACAGTAGCTACTCATGTGAGTGAAGTGGCTAAAATTCCACAGATACGTGCTTACTTGCGAACCCACAGCGACAAATGGAAAGCAAAAGGGTCAGTTATGGACGACGTGGATATAGGTATTCGTCGTATTTCCTGAAGCCGAACTAAAGATATTCATGACAGCTTCAGAGCAACATGTGCAAAGACGCTTTGAGGAACTACAACAGAAAGGGGAACAGGCTTCATGAACAGGTCCTTAAGAATATACAAGAGCGTGATTATCAGATACTCACAGAACAGACCCCCACAGAAAGCAGACGACGCCATAGAAATAGACAATCTAGACACCACAGTTATTGAGGTAGTCTCCCAGATTGTAATATCATTCAAGAAAATAAAAGCGTAGGTAACTACGCTTTTTATTTTTTTTATAAATGTCCATCGGCCTCGGGGAGTATTCCTTTATATCATAGAGAATACTGTGTGTTTTTCTTAATTCCTTCAAGGGAGGTCAAGGAATCTTAAGAGCAACAGCCAGTACAATAGCATCATATTTTTTCAATAGGAAGTGTAGTTACAGAGTGTATCTGATGCCTTCCCATACTTTAGGTTAGCCCATGGATCATACAGTTGCTTGGGTATGAAAGATTCTAACTGACGTACCACATCGGTAACTTTGGTGTTGCGTACATCAGGACAATTTTCTTGAAAGCAATACCTACTAAAATATGGGCTTATGAATGGTGATATTGCAAGGCTATCATGAGTTTGATTACTGATCAGCTAAGATACTTCATGGAATCATTCATTCGGCGTCCGGCTAAGATAATTTCTGGTGATAGCCACCTTCTTGTGCTTTTTGGGCTAAGTAATATGGATCTACCCTGTACAATGCCCTCCCCACCAGTCCGGGAGAGAATTCAGGAAAATTCCATTTGGTGCCCGGTGGCTTCCAAACGGCTCTTACGTCTATCTCCAAGAGGTTGCATATCTTGGCCAGTTCGTTTGCTGTGGGGCTATATTACTGTCCTCTGAGAGTTTTCTATAACCTTAGCAGCTTCAGCAACTTCGATAATAGGTGCCAAAATGAGTGCCAGCTTCTAAGACAGACTGGTATGAGACATCTACGCTTTTGAGCTACTTCAGGAGTGAGATCCGGAGGTAATTTTTAGAAATATGCGCTACAGTATGGGGCCCATCTCACTGGGTTGATACGTTCCGGCGAGTATCCCACAAAAGAAATCATAATCGTTATATTTCAGTCCAGAGACTTGTTCTAAGATGGGCACACATATCCTCTTCGGTACAACCAAGGTATACAATAGTGGACTCCGTAGATGACAATATATCTCCCTGAGATATTTTGACCTGCCACTTCACTCGCTTCGGATACAAAGGGGGTCAACAAGGGACGATGATGTATGTCCACAGGAGTAGGTACAGTGATGATAAAATAATTACAATCCTTTAATTCATCTGAGTTATCGGTACAAAAAGCCCTTTTTCACCTTCTGTAGTAGAGATCAGATAAGACTTCTTGAAGGAGGAACTGCTGTCTATTTCCAAGGTGATATCTTCTCCTTTTTAGAGAATCTACGCGTGATTGTTTTTGTCGTAACCTACTACGGGGTAGCGTGTTGCAAAAAGGCGTGCTAACAGGGAGGCCTACATGTCCAGACCAATAACCGCTATCTTTATAGTATTCATTGTGCTTCTATATCTTACTTAATCTAAATTCCTTTTCATCTAAAAATTCTTGTAGACTCATCGTATCAGCAAAAGAAGATTTCTCTGGGTTTTGACTTCCTTTGAAAGGGCCTACTACTCCCAATACTTCAGCTGATCCATGATACGTCCGGCGCGTGCATGACCTATCTCCAGCTTACGCTGGAGCAATGAAATAGAGATCCTTGTTGGGCACTTTGATGATGACTGTCAGCCTCTCTCAGGAGGGAATCTTTTTGGACATATCCACCTCAGGACTACTTCCTCCACCTTCCTCTCCTACATATTCTGGGAGTAGGAGGCATCAGGGGTATCCTCGCTGGGAACCTATGAGTTGGCGATGCGTTCTACTTCAGGGGAGTATCGACAAAAGCACATTGGATACGTATCAAGTCATTGCCTTGGGTGTAGAGCATATCCCCTTTCCCGATAAGTCGTTGGGCACCAGACCATCCAGAATAGTCTTGGAGTCAATGGACTGAGAAACCTTAAAGGCTACACGAGCAGGGAAGTTGGCCTTGATAGACCTGTAGATCACATTGACCGAAGGTCGCTGGGTTTGCGATAATCAGATGGATTCCCACCGCACGTGCCAGCTGTGCTAAGCGAGCGATAGGAAGTTCTACCTCTTTGCCAGCGGTCATGATAAGGTCGGCAAACTCATCTACTACCAATACTATATAAGGTAGAACTGGTGACCATCATGGGATTGAGTTGGCGTGCTTTTGAACTCGCATTGTATTCCTTGATATTACGCACCATAGCATTCTTTAGGGAGGGTGTATCGGTTGTCCATTTCTATACACAGAAGTTCAGTGTATTGACAACACTGAGTGAGTATCGGTAATTATAGCTTCTTCATTTATCAGGGAGTTTTGCCAGAAATGGCGCTCTATCTTGTTATATAGTGTAAGCTCGACCTTCTTCGGATCTGCAAGGACAAAACTTCACCGGCAGGTGCTTTTTGTGAGTAGGGAAGTACTGCATTGAGCCCAACGGTTTCCTTGTCCTGTAGCCCCTGCCAGAGCATATGTGGCATTTTAGCAGGTCAACGACAAAGGTTTCATTACTAATAGTCTTACCAAAGGCGATAGGTAGTTCCATTTCTGCTTTTTGAAATTAACAGAACTGATAACCGAACGCACTAGGCACCATGGCTGCATTTTATTAGGGACTTACTACCTACAGTACCTTTTCCTGGGATAAGACAGATGATACGAATTCCTAAGGCGGCTAAGGGATAGAGCAATATCATCCTCTAAGCTTTTTATTTTTAGAGATACGTACTCAGGAGCAGGGGTTATTTCATAAAGAGTAACGGTAGGGACATCTAACAGCTGTGATACGAGAAATCTAATCTTGTAATCACGCGTGTCTGGATAATGGTGTGTGTTCTCCTCAATTCTTCATCATTGCGTACTACACCTGCTTCTTTGTATTTCCTTTGAGTAGGTCCTATAGGAGGAAATTGATAACTCTTGAGTTCTAAAGAGTAGGGATCATATTCTCCGAAAATCCTCCACCAAGCGGCGAGCTTCATCCTCTGGATTGACCATTTCCCTCTTTGTTTGATTTCTACTTTGAACTCTTTATCTTCTATCGTGGTGTCTGGGCTTTCCTCTTGGTCATACAGCAGAGGAATATCTTCCTGTGGGTATAGATATCAACAGCATTGTCCTCCTCCTCTTTTCTTTCTTCTCTGTCTCCAGTAGGGCATTGTGAAAATCTTCTTCTTCTGGTAAGTGAGATGGTTTTTCTGCTGTTTTATCATCCTCTTTTGTTATTTTCTCAGAGGATTTCCAGATAGTTTTTATTTTCAACCAAAGCTCTCCTGAAGAAAAACTATTTTTATCAGGGGTAAGGTGTAGCTTCCAAATGAGGTATAAGCATAAAATAGAAGTAACAACAAGGCTGTCCCCAATCGTCCTATGTGCAGTCTCTTGAGGTAGAGGCATTGATTTCGTATCCACCTATTCCACTAAGGATAGTTGCATCGGAGGAGAAAAAGCCTAAGGAAACTGAGATGAAGAGCATCCACGAAAATTCCCCAAAACCATTTTGTTGAGCAGCTTGGTTTTGGTCCGAAAGAATAAGGCTTCAGCGCAGTAAGGGATAAGATAGCTAAGGGAATGAAGACTGCAATACCAAAACCCTTTAGTATATAAATGGATTCCCAATATGAGGCGCCTACCTTATTGAAAATATTCTGTGATTGTATGTTCCACTATCGGCAAGCTCTGAAAGAATACTTTGGTCTGCTTGCCAGCTGAAAATGAATGAGATGAAAGAGACACAAAGGATAAAACAAACAAATAGCAGAACCACTCCTATTGAGACTTTTCTCTCAAGGAAGGAAGTGGAACTTTTTGGTTTCTTTTCTTTGCAGGGTGGTTGGTTTTGACATTGGCTGATAGCTCTTTGTAAAATTACAGTGGCAAAAGATACTTAATTAAGATGATTTCGCAAAGGGTATTGCCATTTAGTTTTTAACAATATTCAAAGTGCCGTATTCCTTTTTATAGTCAGAGCGTTTCTCATCTGATTTTCTACGTGTCCTGATTACTTGGGCTGGCACGCCGAAAGATTCGGAGATAGCTATAATATCAGTAGCAACCTTTTTCAGGTACGTACAGCTCAGCACGATGGCTGCAGTTGAACATGGTACATTTCCTTCCAACCAGTATTAGATTCTTTTTGGAATAAGCTGGAAGAGAGGAGTGTACTGGGAGATTGTCTTTGACAATATGTAGATTGTCTATAAAGTGTAATATCTTAGTTTGCGCACCACCACTGCAATGCACCATCCCACATATTTGTGTATTGTTGTAGTGTCTTAATATCTCCTTGATAATAGGGAGCATAAGTGCGGGTAGGAGAGGACAAGTTTACCAGCATCCAAAGGACTATTAGTTACCCTATCAGTGAGTTGTTTTGCTACCTGCATACACAAAAGCTCATTAGGTACGGAGGGATCAAAGCTTTCAGGATTGATGCGCTAATTCCTTTGCAAATACATCATGGCGTGCTGAAGTGAGCCCATTGCTCGCATACCACCATTTGTATTCATGCCTTTTCATGAGTAGCTTGTCCATATAGGCCAAGCCTACAATTACATTTCCTTCCTTGATATTGGCATTGTCAATTACATCTCTACGATTCATACGTGCTATAACGGTGGAGTCCGATAATAGGTGCGTACCAAATCGCCTACATCAGCTGTTTCTCCTCCTGTAGAATGGATGTTTATCCCCAAAAGTTTTCAATTCCGCAATCGGTTCTTCTGTCCCGTGATAATGGCTGAAATCACCTCCCTGAGGGATAGATTTTTATTACGACCGATGGTAGAGAAAGCATAATGTGGTCTACTGCCCTCACATATTAGGATCGTCTACGCTAATAAATATAGCCATTGGCGCACTGCCACCACTTAGGTCGCCTGTAGCCTTCACACATATGAAGCCAAAGCCGATTTGGTACCGGCACCATCAGCGTGCATCACTAAGCAATAGTTCTCATCGCCTGTAAGATCGTCAGGGTACTATTTTTACAAAAAGGCTGAGGAACAAACCTTTATCTATATTTTTGATAGCATTATGTACTTCTTCTTTTGGTGGCAGAGACACCACGCATTGTATATCGGCTGTCCATAAAATGTACGGTTTTTAGCAGTTTTTAAGTGCCAAAGGTAATAAAAATACTTGAAATGACCAATATTTGAAGGAAAATAATTTTGGATATTTTTATTTAACATAACTATCTTCTATATTTGTTTATTGTGAAATACAATGTTACTTTTTGTCGCTCAATTCTTAATATTTTTTACCATGAATAGATTATTCTTCTTGGGAGCATTTCTCCCTACTTGCTTCCACACAAGCTACCTTGCTAAGGTAGGAATTCCTATTGGGAGTCGTGAGGTATTAGAGAAAGTCATGATTTACCTGATACAGACGAGTACAAAAATGGGTCTACTTATGTGGATATAGGCCGTCTTCACAAAGAGTTCAATGTAGCTTATTTCCTTCCTCTCTGGATACAAGAAGAGCCTAAATTGGTCCTTATAGAAGCTAATAATAAGGATGCTTATTATGGATGCATAAAGAAGGAAGATATGGATGCAATCCTAAAGAATAATTTGGATGGCGAAAAGCTTAACAAATTGGATTTCTATACTCGTATGGAGGAAAGAGTGGTAGCGGTAGCTATCATAGGAGTACTGTATGGAGTGGACTCTCTCGCAAAGGGAAAAAATGAAGATTAATAGGTCTTGATACCTGAATAATATAAAGAAGACTGTCTGAATTTCTCAGGCAGTCTTTTTCTTGTATTCTTAAAAAGCACAAAAATATAATAGAAAAATATTTTTGATATTCTATAAGAAAAATATTTACCTTTGCAGATTGAAAATGATAAGGTGTTGCAGGGTTATGATTTACACGTCAGGCCCTAAAACACTAATAATAATGATGTAATAAATAAAAGATGAAAAAGTTTGTTCTATTTGCCAAAAAGTATTCAGTGGAATAGGGGTTGCTGCAGTTGCTTTGTTGCTTATCAATGCAGTAGCAGCTCTCACAGAGGTGGCAGTGCCTACCCTAAGTGAGGATGACCCTTGATGTTGGCTGCTGTCAGGCGAAAGAGATACTTGCCTCACCTATCAGATAAAAGGCATGGGACTTACCTAAAAATGGATTTTTGCAGGTGAGTCTGTGCCGCTGCAAATATCAGATGCGTGAGCGCTTGGACCGTGAACTGCTTGTCAATGTATATTGGCAATCCAATGGACTTCTCTTGATCAAGCGTGCCCACAAGTTCTTTCCTATTATAGAACCTATCCTAGCTAAGTATGATGTGCCTAATGACTTTAAGTACTTGGCACTTATCGAGTGGATTACAGAATGTCGTTTCTCCCTCTGAGCTGCGGGATTTTTGGCAGTTTATGAAAGGAACAGCGAAGGAATATAACTTAGAAATGGAAAATACGGTGGATGAGCGTTATCACTAGAAAAAGCTACAGAAGCCGCTTGTCTGTATCTGAAAAAGCAAAAGAAGAAATGGGAGCTGGACATTGGCTGCTGCTGCCTATAATGCTGGTAAGAGTGGTATCCGTACTCAGCTGAACAAACAACAAGTGAATGATTATTACGATCTGCACTTGAATAATGAAAACCAGTCGTTATGTATTTCGTATCTTGGCACTAAAGGAGATAATGAAGAATCCTAAAAATATGGATTTATCTATAAGAAAAGTCAGTTGTACGATCTAGAACCAGTACAATATGTTGCAGTGGATTCAACCATTACAAATTTGGCAAACTTTGCCAAGCTCTATAAAAACCAATTATAAGACTATCCGTCTGCTCAATCCTTGGATACGTGATTTTACCTTGGAGAATAAGACAGGTAAGACGTATGTTATCAAAGTGCCAAAACAGTGATCAGTATTGTTACTAACCTCTGATCCTTCGAATACTAACAACTAATGGTGTGATAAAAAGCAACAAATATACATAAGAAATTTGGACAAGTAGATGTACTCAAAGGAGTAGATATACAAGTAGATAAAGCTCAAGCAGTTTCCATAGTAGGAGCTTCTAGGGGCAGGGAAGACTACACTGTTGCATATCTTAGGTACTTTGGATACGATGACCAAGCAGGAGGGTAGTTCTCTTCAGATCAATGATATAGATGTAACAAAGCTTTCGGCAAAGAAACTTGCACAGTTTCGCAACGAGCAGATAGGGATTTATATTTCAATTTCACCAGCTTTTGCCTGAGTTCACAGCAATAGAGAATGTCTGCATACCGGCATTTATCAAAGGACTATCTAAGAGGCAGGCAGAGGCCAGAGCAAAGGAGCTGTTGGGCTATTTGGGACTTTCTCATCGCATCACTCATAAGCCACAAGCGCTCTCTGGGGGAGCAACAACGGGTGGCGTAGCCAGAGCGTTGATTAATCAACCTTCGGTAATTTTTGCCGATGAGCCCAGTGGAAAACCTTTGATTCAGAGAGTGCTCAGCAATTACATCAATTGTTCTTTGATCTGAGAGATACCTTCTCACAGACCTTTGTAATTGTTACTCATAATACTGAATTAGCTCAAATGGCGGATAAGGTTTTTACTATGCAAGATGGAAGAATTAAAAGTGAAGAGTGAAAAAGTATGATTCATGCGATTTATTGAAAAATAATGATTTGGTGGTTTCAATAAAAGTTCGTTACTTTTGCACCCTGATTGAATAATAAACTAAAAAGTGATAAAAATGGGCACAAGTTTGCGAATTGACAGGTAAAAAGCTATGGGGAAACAATGTTTCTCACGCTATGAACAAAAACAAAAAGAAAGTTTAAGGTGAATTTAACCACTAAGCGTTTCTATATTCCAGAGGAAGACAGATGGATTACTTTGCGTGTATCAACCAATGCAATCAAAAACCATCAATAAAAAAAGGAATTTCCGCAGTACTCAAAGAAGCAAAAACAAGGATTTATAAAATAACTCATTAATTTACTGTAACAATGGCTAAAAAGAAATAGAATACAAGTAATCTTAGAGTGTACAGAACACAAAGATTCAGGAATGCCTGGAACTTCAAGATATATTACTACTAAAAATAAAAGAATACTCAGATAGGTTAGAGCTTAAAAAGTACAATCCTATCTTGAAGAAAAGTAACTGTTCACAAAGAAATTAAATAAGCGAAACTATGGCAAAAGAAAACAGTAGCAACTTTACAAGGAAAAATCAAAGAGATTGACCAAAAGTAATAAAGATGGTAAAAATCTCCTAAAACAGGTGCTTATACCTTCGTCGAAGGAGTAATGGCTCCAGAATTAGCAGAAGAATTCTTGAAAAAGAAATAAATAAAACCATATAAGGGTTTTATTTGTTTTTAATAATTATATATCTAAAAATTTAGACTATTCACTTTGTGAGTAGTCTTTTTCTGAGTAGAGATACTGTATTGCTAAAGAGTTCAATTGATCAGACAGACATCGGTTTTGCCCTTTGTTGTACAGTCGGATAATTAGAAAAATACTTAAATAAAAAGTATATAAAAACAGAATAAATAGTAGGCTATTTATTCTGTTTTTATTTGTATATATACAAAAATAATATTATTTATTTACAAAATCAACGAAAGTATTAGTAGCTCCTGTGTTTGAAATGATATAATTATAGTTAAGTACTCCAGCTTTCTTTCTTTGTATAACATTGGTGAATAAAAAGAAGCGATTTTTTGTAAATTCATCAGTATCTTTTATAGAAAAAAACTCCTTCTCTTTCTATCAGATCTTTAGCTTCGTTGAACTTTTTCATAATTTTTCCCTATTACTACAGGAATACTGAACACAGCAGGCTCTAAAATATTGTGCAATCCTTTTTCCCCATTCCTCCTCCTACATAAGCAATAGAAGCATAACTATATATTTTAGTAAGTAGACCAATTTTGTCTACTATAAGAACTTCATGTATGAGGGTAATTTTTGTTTATCTACTTCAGAAAGAATGCCTACATATTTATGAATTCTTTCTTTGAGAGATAATATTTTATCATGTTACCTACTTCATGAGGAGCAATGATAAACTTCATATTTCCTTTGTAAGAATTTAGAAAAGGAATATATACATCTTCGTCAGCCTTCCATGAACTACCAAAAAACCATACAAAGGAGCACTCGAGAGAAATTCCTCTACGAAAGAAAGCTTGTTATCACGAGAGAGTATCTCCATCACTCGGTCAAAACAGGTGTCTCCACTTACTGTTACATTGGTAAATCCTATAGATTGCAATAGCAGTTTGGCATTCTCATTCTGAACAAAGAAATGAGTGAAACAAGGAAGTAGCACGCATTCCATAGCTTCTGAAGAATAATTGGTCTTTGCAGAACACACAGAAACCAGATAAGTAGGTATATGTTTCTTCTTAAGAGCAAATAGATAATTCTGCCAAAAATTCATATTTGACAAAAAATAGCCATCTGAGGATGTAGTAAAATCAAGAAAGCGATTCACCCTCTTAGGGATATCCATAGGAAGATAGAGAATAACATCCGCTTCCTTACTATGTTTTGCTTCATAGCCAGAGGGGAGAAAGAAAGTAACAACAATTTTTTCTCAGGGAATACTTCTTTTAGTTTCTTAATAATAGGGAGTCCTTGTTCGTATTCGCCAAGTGAGGCTGCATGTAGCCAGATGACCTGGTCATCCTCCTGAATATGTGTCTCTAAGATATGAAAACTCTCCTTGCGCCCTCGGTAGAAGAGCTATCTTCTTACTAAACAAAGAGAGTAGGGGAGGCAGCAGGCCACCGGGCGAGTGATTAAGGTATAGAGAATATTCATGATGAAATTTTTACAAATGTACATATTTTTGTAGAGTGAAAGATAAAAATTATTTTTTCTCAGAGGATGTTATTTTGCTTTTTATTTCTTATCTTTGTGCCTTAATCCAAAATGAAGTTTCATGAAAGCAACATTTATACTTCCTATAATTGCTGTTTCTTTTACCGCATGTAACAATACCACTCCCAACCAATCAGAAAAACACTACAGAAACCCCTGAAGTTACTCAGGACACTCCTATGGTAGGAGATGACAGAGATGAGCATGGCTGTATAGGTAGTGCAGGATTCACTTGGAGTGCCCTTCGTGGAGAGTGTATCCAAGTATTTGAGGTAGGTACCCGCTTGAATCCTGTCGAAGAGAAGGAAGAAGTGGCTGTAATCAGCGCCTTTGTTGTGACCAAAGATGGTGACAACAGCCAAGTAGAGTTATTTCTCACGAATGAAAACCAAAATCAGATCTTAAAACAAGAGAAAGACGGCACTTACAAAAATGGCAAATATGTTTTATAACCCTAAAATGCAAGAACTTTCTATCGATGGTAAAGTAACTTATACAGCAAAAACTAATCATTTATGACGAATGACAAACTAACATTGTTATTCGTCATTTATCATTAACCATATAATTATTGAAAATGCTTCTCTCTTTAAAAACCCAAAAATACTATCTATGGATAGCTACTGAAGCTGCCCTCACTGAGGCCAACCTCAACAAACTCAAATGGCTCTTTGGCAATGCTGAGCAACTCAATCAGCAAACGCTTCAAGGTACTTTCATCGGACCCCGTGCAGCAATGATTACCCCTTGGAGTACCAATGCAGTGGAAATTACCCAAAAATATGGACATTCAGGGATTACCCGCATCGAGGAGTTCCACGAGGTAACCGACCCCAATACGCCTTTTCGACCCTATGCTCTTTTGAGCGATACAACGAGCTTACCCAAGATAGTTTTACTATCAATATTCAACCGCAAACAACACTCGAAATCGATGATATCGAGGGCGTATAACCAGCAAGAAGGACTTGCGCTAAGCACTGAAGAAGTTGCCTACTTAGAAAACTTATCTAAACAACTGGGGCGCAAACTCACCGACTCCGGAAGTGTTTGGATTCTCGCAAATCAACTCCGAACACTGCCGCCAGAAATTTTCAATGGTACTTTGTTATCAATGGTGAGGAAAAACCTTCTACCTCTTTTAAACTCATTAAAAAGACATCACAAGAACATCCCTAATAGCATTGTTTCGGCTTATAAGGACAATGTGGCTTTCATCAAAGGGGCTACTGTAGACCAGTTTGCACCCAAAAGTGCTGATAAACCCGATTTCTACGAGGTGAAACCTTTTTGAGGCAGTGCTCCTCAAAGCCGAAAACTCATAACTTTCCCGACTACCGTAGAGCCTTTCAACGGGGCTGCTACAGGCTCGGGAGGTGAAATACGCGACCGCCTCGCTGGCGGACAAGGTTCTTTGCCTTTGGCAGGGTACTGCGGTGTATGCGACGGCTTACCCCGATTGGAAGAAGACCGCCCTTGGGAAAAAGGAATGGCAGAGCGTAAATGGCTCTACCAAACACCTATGGATATCCTCATCAAAAGCCTCTAATGGGGCGAGTGATTTCTGGTAATAAGTTTGGACAACCTCTCATTACAGGCTCTCTCTTCACCTTTGAACACGAAGAAGGCGGGCGCAAATTAGGCTTTGATAAGGTGATTATGCAAGCAGGAGGCGTGGGGTATGCCAAAGCCTCACAAGCCATAAAGCACACCCCTCAAGAAGGTGATAAAATAGTTATCTTAGGCGGTGAAAACTACCGCATCGGTATGGAGTGGCGCGACAGTATCATCTGCCAATACGGGGCTTTGGTGCAGGTATTGAGCTGAATGCCGTGCAGCGTTCTAACCCCGAAATGCAAAACGCGCTGCCAATGCGATCCGCGCAATGGTAGAATCGGACGAGAACCCTATCGTTTCTATACACGACCACGGGGCTGGTGGACACCTCAACTGTCTCTCAGAACTTATAGAAGAAACTGGTGGTAAAATCGACTTAGACAAACTACCCATAGGCGACCCTACCTATCGGATAAGGGAAATTATAGGCAATGAATCTCAAGAGCGTATGGGATTGGTATTGCCCGAAGAGGCTATTGCCAAACTAAAAACCATTGCCGACCGCGAGCGTGCCCTATGTACAGAAGTGGGTGTGGTTACCAGCGACAAGCATTTCAGCATTGCCTCTGCAAAAAAGGTACCCACCCAATGGATTTAGACCTCAGTGCGCTCTTTGGTAGTTCACCAAAAACCGTAATGACCGATGAAAAATAGTTACCTCCTACGAAGGCTTACAGTACTACCTTAGTCAGTTGCATAATTATCTGGTACAAGTACTCCAATTAGAAAGTGTGAGCTTGTAAAGACTGGCTTACTAATAAGGTAGACCGTTGTGTTGGGGCAAAGTTGCCAAACAGCAATGTGTAGGTGCACTACAACTCCCTTTGAACAACGTAGGGGTAATGGCTTTGGACTACAATGGCAAAGAAGGAATCGCTACCAGCATAGGTCATTCGCCTCTTACGGCACTCATCAGCCCCTACCGCAGGTAGTCGCAATGCTATTGCCGAAGCACTTACTAACATCGTTTGGGGCACCACTAAAAGACGGCTTGCAAAGTGTATCGCTTTCAGCCAACTGGATGTGGGCGTGCCGCAATAAAAGGAGAAGACGCGCGTTTGTACGAAGCTGTAGAAGCCGCTTCTAATTTTTGCAATTGAATTGGGTATCAATATCCCTACCGGTAAAGATTCCCTATCAATGAAACAAAAATACTCCGACGGTGGTGATGTGATTGCCCCAGGTACGAGTGATTATTTCGGCGGCTGCCCATTGTACTGACGTGCAAAAAGTAGTTGAACCTGTATTGAAAAGCAATGGAGGCAACATTTATTATATCAACTTCTCAGGCGCTCATTTTGAATTAGGGGTTCGGCTTTTTGCCCAAGTATTAAAACAAAATAGGCGATAAAGCCCTACTGTAACAGATGCCGAAGGCTTTAAACAGCTTTCAACGTAGTACAATCTCTGATAAAAGAAGGTAAAAATACAAGCAGGACACGACATTGGTAGCGGCGGACTTATCACAACGCTCTTAGAAATGTGCTTTGCCGAAAAACGACTTAGGGGCTACTATCGATTTGAGCGGACTTTCAGCTGATGAAGACCTTATCAAAACCCTATTTGCCGAAAAATGCAGGGGTGGTAATACAAGCCGATAGTAGCATTGAAGCTACTTTGGAAGCACACTTCTAGAATGGGCTAATATAGGCGAAGTAACTACTTCACAAGAACTTACCATTCACCATTTCGGTAGAGATTATCATTTCAATATCCCTGAATTGCGCGATGTGGTATCTCACTTCTTATTTGTTAGACAAACAACAAACGCAAAAACGACAAGGCGACCGAGCGTTATCAAAACTATTCTGAACAGCCTCTGCAATACACTTTCCCAACGCACTTCACAGGTGAGAAAAACCCGCACGCCCCGCAGGTCAAACGCCCTATAGCAGCAGTGATACGCGAAAAGGGTAGCAACTCCGAGCGCGAAAAATGGCAAATGCCCCTATACTTAGCAGGCTTTGATGTGAAAGACGTACATACCACCGACCTTATCAGCGGACGTGAGAACCTTAGAAGATGTACAATTTATAGAGGGCTGTAGGTGGTTTCTCTAACTCCGATGTCTTAGGTAGTGCCAAAGGTTGGGTCTGGTGCTTTGCTCTACAACGAGCAAGCTAAAAGCGTTGGATAACCTTTTGCCCGCCCTGATACCCTTTCGGTAGGTATCTGCAATGGCTGTCAGTTGTTTATGGAATTAGAAGTCATCAATCCTGAGCACGCAGAGCACGGAAAAATGTGGCATAATGATAGTGGCAAGCATGAAGTGGCTTTGTATCTGTAACTATTCCTGAGAACAACTCGGTGATGTCTCTCCACCCTTGCAGGCAGTACTTTAGGGGTATGGATATCACACGGCGAAGAGGAAATTCCACTTGCCATTGGCAGAAAATCAGTACAATATCGTGAGGAAATACGCTTATCAGAGAGTGCCCTGCCAACCTAATGGTTCTGAGTTACAACACGGCTATGCTATGCGACAAATCAGGACGCCATTTGGTAACAATGCCCCATATAGAGCGTTCTGTTTTCCCTTGGCAATGGGCGTACTATCCGAGTGAAAACAGCGGTTAGTCCCTTGGTTAGAGGCATTTATCAATGCTCGCAAGTGGATTGAAGCGCGTAATGCAGAGAAAATAGAATTCGGATGAAACGTATATTAGTCATATATTACACCCAGTCAGGTCAACTCAAGGAAATAGCGGATAATTTTGTGGCTCCTTTTTCAAAAACAAAGGGATCCTGTGAGATTTCTATGAGATACAAATGGAGACTCCTTATCCTTTTCCATGGACAAATGAGGAGTTTTTGGGGCTTTTTCAGAGTCTTTTTAGAGTTACCTCAACCAATAAAGAGCAATGCCTCCTGATATCGAGACACAAGAATATGATCTTGTGGTTTTAGCCTACCAAGTATGGTATCTTTCACCATCTATTCCGGTGACTTCCTTTCTTAAAAAGTGAGCAAGCACGAGTACTTTTGGAGGGAAAGCCAGTAGTAACTCCTCAGGGACTCGTAGTATGTGGATAAAAGCACAAGAGAAAGTACGAAATATGCTTGTGAAGAAGGAGTGCCCGTATAGTAGCTAATATTGCTCTTACCGATCGTCATTATAACCATATCAGTGTACTGACAATTGTTCATTGGCTCTTTACAGGCAAGAAAGATAAGTACTTAGGTATTTTTCCTCTACCGGGAGTTTCTCAAAAGGATATAACCAATGCTACTCAATACGGAGAATTGGTTTTAAACCATTCACAAAAAGGAGGAGTATCAGCAGTCTTTACAAAAAGAGTTGTTGCTCAAGGGGGTACAAGTAAAACCCTTTCTACTCTCAGCTGAAAAGAAAGCCAATCGTCTGTTTGGCATTTGGGCAAGAGCTATTTATCAGAGTCCCCGAAGGAAGTTTCTCCTTAAGTGTTTCCATGCATATCTGTACTTTGCTATATGGATACTAATGCCTATTGTATGGCTCTTCTACTGGCTTACCTATTCGCTTTTTCTATAAGAAGATAAGGCGAGATTGTAAGGAAGTAGCCGAGAGATGCTAAAAGAGGCTGTCCGAAAAGTCTTGTTTTTAGCGGACAAATTGCATCACATACTCCGCTTGTTCGCGGACTTTGCCCCTACAACAGAATCTAAAATACCTGATTTTCAATAGAATAAAAATTTAAAAATATTCATTTTAAACTTTGAAAAACAATATTTTTAGACTTTTCAGACAACCTCTTTGTTTTACCTTTTGTTTCTCTTAAGCAACTCATATTCGAAGGCAGGGTAACCACGCTCTCCTTTATCATTTTTCATAGATAATATCTTGAGCTTGAAGTAGTTTCCATCTTCATCTTTGATAAGATAAAATAACTCATTTCTTATAAGAGCTCTAATTGATTATCACGCCAGTTTCTGCCTATAATCATCTGGTTATTATATTTTTCTAAAAAGAAAAATTAATTTTTCAAAAGGCTTTCTCCTTTCGTATAAGCGCTATATTCAGCATTACGCTTTTCTTCACTCTTATCAGAGGATTGAAATATAGTAGCTTTTGGTTTTTGGCCATGTAGGTTACTGATAATCATATCAGGAAAAAGTAGCACTATTAGAAGGGATTTCCTATTTTATCTTTTTGAGTACTGAACCAACTGGTAGAGGGTAAAGCATAGATCCCAATCCTTCTTTTGGGGTTGTACTTGTACGGTTTTTCCTGTGGAGAGGTTTAGGAAAACAAAGTTATAATCTGCATTTTTAGAGATAGTAACAGTTTTGATATCTTTGAGTTCATCATTTTTGGCATAAGAGAGCTCATATCCATTACCACTTCTTTTTACACGTATCTTCATAAAAACCTCGAGTGTGCTCCTTGTAGGTTTATACCTCCAGTTTCAGGAGTAGTGGTACTTATCTCATTCAGGTTTAGGAGGTATACTTATTTCTTCTTCCAGCACGAAATCTGTAACAGGCACCAGTTCCTTTTTACTCCTGCTTCTTCTTGTAGGATACCTCTAGGATCATCAATTGGGTGATCAGCAATAGGTTTTTGAGAAGGTAGCTTAGGTCATCATCAAAGAGAATTTCAGATACAGGAGCTACAAACTTGTGTATATCGGTAAAAGGTTTCCTTTACCGTCATAGCAATAGAGTTTAGGATAACCCTGAAATCGTCTCCACAATAGAAAGCCAAGTCCCAAGCATCTCTTCTTATGGAAGTCATTTTCCCAGAACTGAGATCTACATATACCTGATTGGGCCTCGTTAGCTCCACCTACTTCAGGGAGTAGGGTATATGCCTTACCTGCTTCTATAAGATTCTTCTCAGGAGAAGGGGGTAGGGAGCTGGGAGGGAGTGAGGGGGCGGTTTTTCTCCAGTCTCATCTGCTTTAGAGCAGTTTACCAATAGCCTCCAATGAGGGAGAGCATCAAAAAATATTTTTCTCATATCTTTATGTAATTAATTTATATTCAGGTTATAAGTAAGCTTTTAGAAAAATAGTTTCGTCCATTTCCCATAGGAAAAGTTAAGTCGCACTTTTTCCCCAGCCATAGTGATACAGTCCCACATCCATGAGTATATAAGTACATTTCGTGAGCCTAAGGTGATTTCTAACTTTCGCTGAAAGCATCTTTTTGTATAGAAACATCCAACCACCCATAGGGGTCTAAGTCAGCATGACATATCCTGTACTGGACATTTGCCACATCGAGGACTTTCCTACAAATTTGTAATAGCTGAAAGAAGTATTCCACTTCTCTATTGTATGGGAAAGGCTAGCATTAGCATGATATTCAGCAGGTAGCGATCATCAGTTCTATAGCGTTCTGTATCAATTTTTGAGAAATCCAAGTAAAAGCACCTCTTAGGGAAGCCTCCCAGGCTGATAGCTTTAGACTGTGAGAGGTAGAGAGGTTATAGCTTGTGTACTTACTGATATTAATATATTGTGTATGCGGCATTCCATTGGTCATATCCAAGAGTACACTATGGATTTTTGTCCTTGATATTGTTATAATCAAGCCCTAAGCTCTGGGTGTGCCTTCTTCTCCTATGAGAGAAGTGATACTAGTCTCTGCCGAGAGCTTTTTCAGGAAGTAGGGTTTTCATTTCCTAAAAGCATGCCCTAGAAGACACTCTTAGTATAGAGGTTCCTCAAAGCTGGGAGTCCTATAGGATTTTCCTACAAAGCCCTCCATTCCCAATGGTTATCAGAGTCCATCTACTACCCAAGGAATAAGCATATTGGTTCTGAAAAAAGGCGCTGGAGGGAAACTCGGCTCCCCAGGGCGAAGGGAAAAATGATCAGAAAAGATGCCATTCTAATACAGAATATAGGTCATAGTTATCCACCTGTCGCTCTACTTCCTTGAGGGTTTTGTCGCCCTGATCAGTGATCAGGAGAATCCCGTAATACGTGTCAGTTCATACCCCATTTTGCCAGAGGAGTTTCTTGTGGGCTAGGGGACGACTTACACTTCCGGTGGAGTAGAATACCCGCATCGAATGTGTTTTTCTTTCCTTATTATTGATTTCCTTTTGATACTCGATCATATAGGGCGAAACTCTTCTTCTTTGCGTTCTTGGTATTGGTAAGAAAAGAAACATTATAGAGCCACTTAGAGAGTGCTCCATTGAGATTCAGATGATGAAATAAGCGCAAATAAAAATCACGACGGTCATCTCCAAAATGATAACTTCTGCAGAGCGGACTAAAAGGTAGATTCAGCGAGTGCGATCATGAAAGCTTCAAACCGTTCGTTCATATATTCAAACTTATAGAGGAGCTTTAGCTTATCTTTTCGATAGCTAAGTGGGGCATTGCTCTGTAGGCTCTCATAGGGTGAGGTGCGATACCCTCTTTTCCCATCTGTTTTGGAAATAGTTTTTCCATGATATCCATTCAAAAATCCTTGATACTTATTGTGAGTACTTCCCAAGGAGAAAAACCAAGAATCATTTAGGCTATGAGAGGCCTTGAAGGTTTTGTATATGCCGCCCTTATTCGAAAAGATTGTATTCAGAACCGATACTTTCTTCCTGTATAGTATAGCCACTTCCCAACGATGTTTATTTGATTTCTTAGTAATGATGGTGAGTATACCGTGACAGCGTGAGCTCCATGGGTGACTCCATAGCTCCTCTACAATTTCGATACGTTCTACATCATCTAAGTTCACCTGAGAAAGGTCTGTATTATTACCAAAAACCATTCTCACTGACTAAGGGGATATTATCTACCAGAACCTTGAAATAGTTTCCTCCTAATCCCATCATGGATACTGTCTGTTTTTCCAGTATTGACATTGAGGAAGTACTGAGATATTGACATATTGGTTGAGCACATCAGCGAGGTTTACTGCACCCATTTTTGAATCTGTTCCTTGCTAATGACCTGTACATTCTTAACAGATTTCTTAATCGATTGGGGGTTCTATTTGAGCAGATACGACCACAGAATCCAAAGAATACATCTTATCTTTTTCTTCTTGAGATGGGAGGATATATGGGAATAAAGAGAAAAATAAGGTGATCCTATTACTCATCAGTATATTTCTTTTCTTTTCTATAAAATTTCTGTTCTAAATCCCCATTGGCTATATATCCAAACAGTTCCAAAGTGCCATCACTGAGGAAGAATTCTCAGTTACCTTTGAATCCATTCCTTTTGGAAGTAACAATGATTTTTACTCAGATCTTCGAAATCTCATACGCTCCTTGGTAGATGACTTCTTTACACTGTAAGCTACCCAAATCATATTGATAGATTTTGATATCTGTATCTGTAAATATGATCTTTTCTTTAGTCATACATTGTCCATTTTCCAGTATATCATTGTAATCATATCCCGCTCTTTTTAAGTGATGAATATACCAAGTACCCACCAAATTCCTTTTTAGGATTGTATAGGTAAATCCTTTTTATAGGTGGTAGTTACTGTGATAGTTTTTCCATCTTTCTGTTTTAGAGGAAACTAAGGGTAAGAATATTTTCCTGAATCCGATAGGTGTAAAGTCTCTTCTTGGGTTCCTTCTGTAAGGGTAAGTTGATCCTTCTGAATACTTACGGTATATTGGTGAGAATTATGTTTGCATTCTCCCAATTCTTTGTCTAAGTAATAAGAAACTTCTGATGCTTTGTGCTCTTTGGAAAAGGTAATAGAGGATTGTCGCTTACAGTTGAGAGTTCTCTCTCCAAAGGATCATTGCTATCTTTGATGAAAGCAAGCGCCATTCTCCTTCAGAGTAATTCCTCAGGAGTCTTCTCCTTGGTGGGTGGAGTAGGGGTATAGGTGTAGGCTGAGGGCTTCTCTGGTATGGGTTGCCAGGGGTTTTCTTTTTCCTTGAGAGTTCTCCTTTTGACAAACACAACATGATAAGGAAAGTAAGGAAAGTGTATATATTCTTTTCGTCTTTATAAGTAATTACTTTTCTTGTTTTTCTATCATTAGCTCAGAAATAGGCTTTATTTTGTTTTATAAAGTTCCCAGTCCATATCATTTTGTAAGATTCTACAGAGAATCAGGTACATAGATAGCGACTAAGTTTTCTATATACCATGGCCATATACTAAGGAACAAACAGAGGTGTGTCTGAGAATAATGGTTCTTAATCGAAGTGCAGCCATTAAAAGCTTCTCCATTGATCTTGCGAACAGAGGAAGGTATATCCAAACGTCGGAGGTTTCTGATCAGCCAGAGAAGGCGCCTCTTGCTATCTCATCTAAGTTATTTCCTTGCAATTGTAACAGATTCTAGGGGAGGAACATGAGCGAAAGCGTCAAAATCTATATACTCAGGCTACTGGGTAAAACTATCTTTTTAGCGTGTAAGTCCTTTGAAAGCCCTTCGCCTATCATTCCTATATTTTTAGTGCGGGAATCTGGGTGAAATCCACCTCTTCAGAACTCATATCCAGCCATTTACTAGAGTGTATCCATCCGCTCGATTGTTTCTCCATAGTAGCAGGAAGTATCGTAATGGTGAGTTTACGAGACTCATAGTTTTTGGCTTCTTCATTGTCCTCGGAATCATGATCCTTGTTGTCATTTTTGTCTTTCTCTTCACTAACACTATTGAGGTCACGTACATAGAGAGTTTCTTCTCCTTAGCTTTCCTTTGATAGTAAGTGTTCCTGCTTGGTTAAGGTTAGTTCTACATAAGGGCTGGAGGTTTTACTTAGTTCATATTTTCCATTGCCGGTGATAGTTACAGTCTTTGTCTCACCTACTGTCACATGTATGGTAGAAGGAGATATGAAAGGGAACTCAAAAGCTTGTGTAACTTTACAGTAAGCTCAAGGGGCTTATTAGCGCGCTCGTCTTTGATAGAGATACTTCCACTACCTACAGTTTTTCCCTTTGAAGGTAATCAGATGTTCTGTCTGAGACTACCTCTACCAAAGAGTTTTGACTTATCTCGGTAACGTCCTCCTCCCTCTACAGCAATGGATTGAGTTTGCCCTACTTTTGATATTCAAGGTACTTGGATTGATACTAAAAAGGCCTTAGGGACAGCAATATGTAAGGGCAGTTCCTTGTTCGCCTTTTTGTCTTTTATCTTAATGGTTTCTTCTCCTGCTTTTTACAGCTTTTTACGATAAGCGTTTTCTTATCATCTGATAGGGTAAGCTGTGCCATTTGGCTGTTTCCTATCTCATAATCTTCATTTCCTTGTAGGATTACTCTTTTTCTCTTCGTTCATCTTTAGAGTGAGTTGGCTTTACTGATAGGCTAAATTCTTTGATAGAAGGTGCTGCGGCCGTTACTTTGATACTTAGGGTAGCTGACAGATTGGCTTTCTTATCCTTGATAACCACTTGTGTATCTCCCTCTTGTAATCCCTTGACTATAAGCTTTCTTTTTATCTCCAGAAAGACTGAGGTTTACATGAGCATTGGTAGGGATTTCATAGTCTCCATTGCCATCTATGATGACTTCTTTGCTCTGCCCAACAGTAAGAGTTAATTGCTTGGGAGAAAGTGTAAAAAGGATTGAGTACTGTGATAGAGATTTCTACTTTCTCTTTGGTTATCTTATCCACAACGGTAGCTTTGAAAGCGCCTACTTTTTCCTCGGACACCTAATATTTTCTGATTGTTAGTGATTCCAATAAACGCAATTTCTTTAGAGCTCTCTGGTCTTTCGGAGATCATAATCATCGTTTCCAGATGCAATTTCTAACTGTTTTACCTCATCTACAAAAAGAGTTACCTCAGTAGGGGCGGATAACTAAGTGCTTGAATTCCCTGTTTTTGTTGATAATAGTAGCGTAGTTATGCCATCCTTCTTTGTCACGATAGGTCTGGGTCACATGCTCTAGGTACAAAGATATTCTGTAGGGTAGAGGAGGGAAAGGTTCTATCGCTTGTTGTGTTTGGGAATCTATGCAAACTTCAGGGCAGGTGGGAGGGTGGCTTCTATCTTTAATGGTCTTCAGCGCTGTTTCTTGGAAAGCCACTAAGCTGATAAGGGTCACATTCTTAGGAATTGTGATTTCAGTAAGCTCTTTATTGCCAGCAAAAAGCCTGCTGGTTAATTGTCAGTAGAGTTCTCAGGAAATGTATTTCCTTGAGCCCTGCATCGGCAAAAGCAAGAATACCTATCTCATTAATTGTGTTAGGAAGGTGTAAAGGTACTAAGGCTCTCACATTCTTCAAAAAGCTCTTTTAGGAATAGAGGTAAAGGATTCATTTTCAGGAAGTGTAACTTCCTTTAGTGCTGCTACAACCAGCAAAAAGCACCTTCACCTATAGAAGTTATAGAATTAGGTAGCTTGATAGTCTCTAATTTGGAGACCTTTGCAAAGCTTTCCTTAGAGAGGAAAACAATCTTTTTCATGAAGTGTAATTTTCTTTTAGGGTACTATTTTCCTTGAAAAGCACCTTTGTCCGATAGAAGTAATTTCTTTGAGAATAGGGTCAGAAGAAAGGTCAAGTTCTTCCAAATGAGTATCATTCCACTTAAGCAGTGTTTTTGTCTTCACTCAAGGTATAGTAAGAAGGAGGAATGATAGCTTGTATGGAGATAGTAAGATCTGTCTTGCTGAGCAGATCAGTGACAGAGGCGGTTGTAGTACCTGACTTAAGAGCTTTTTATAAGGATATTTTGATTTTCGTTGTTTAGAGGATTTCTACAATTTCCTTACTTTCAGTACTTTGATTAATTCTATATGAGCCATTGCCAGAGCTAATGGTAAGTGTTGTAGTTTCTCCTATGGGTACTTTTTACCTCGGTAGGGGTAAGTTCGAACGGCTTCAAAGAAGCGTTGTTTTTGGATTCCTCTTTGCTACAATTGAGGATAAGAATAGCTGTGAAAATGGCTAAACTGGCTAAGAATACTTTTTCATAAAAGTGATGGTTGGAATTAAAAATAGAAGAATGATTGGGAGGCTGACTTAGCCTGCATCAGTGTAGGCTAAGTCAAACTCCTTTTTATTGTTTGGGCATTTTTGGAGATAGGTTTTATCTTTCCCCAATCGGGTTCCCATTCTGGGTCATTTTTGTAGAGGGTTACACTTTCATCAGGAACGTATATGTCCACAAGTTCTTCGAAATCAGCTAAGTGATAGTTAGGCCACTTAGGAATCTCTTTGGAGTGGAGCACAAGGGTATTTACATTATGGCAGTCTGAAAAAGCTCCTTCTCCCATGCGTTCTACACTTGCAGGAATCTCAAAATGAGTGAGTTCTGTACAATGAGCAAAAGCACTACTCCGATTTCTCTTTAAGGCCTTCACGCAGTTTTTATTTTCAGTAGTTTTTCATTGTTGGCAAAGGCATATCCACCTATCTTGCGTACAGAGGAAGGTAGGTTAATTTCCTTTCAAAACTTGCATCTGAGAGAAAAATCTCCCTATGCTCTGTATTCCTTCATTAAGATTGATGACCCTAAGTCTAGGACATTGGTTGAATAGTCCTCGTACAATTTCCTTGATACTACCAGGAAGAGTGACCACTTCTAAGAAGGGCAGTGCGGAGAAAGCACTTTCTTCATTTTGGTTACATTGTCAGAAATGATAATAGAAGTAAGACCATACGAAGGGGTAAAAAGCTTCTTTGGCAATAGTAGTTACTTGATTGAGTTTCGAGTCAGTACGCATGTCAATGTGTATAGTACGTTGAGCTTTACCCAAGCAAGGAGGGTTTTAGCCATCCTTGCTAAGCCTGTAGTCAGGCCATTCGTCCTTTGGGAGTATGAGGGTTTCTATCCCCAATTCGTAAGGGTTGCCCCAGCCTTGTTCACTTTAGGACCATACATCTTAAGATTCTGTTTGTCAATGTATAAGTCACCTATTTTTCCTTGGTCAGCTGAGGGAGCACCTTGACCAGATACAAAAAGTAGTACCAGATAACTGCTTGTCGTCAAGGAGCTTGATAGGATTCTTTTCCCCAACCATTTTCTTTTCGGATTTGGGGCCATAGAGAGTCCTGAGAGTTTATCAATATAATAATCACCTGCTTCTCCCTTTGTCCAAGAGTGGAGTGCCGTCACCTATGTAGATACGACTGGCTTTTTACCTTGAGCTGCTCTACTGTTTCCTTTTGTTACAACTGGTAGAGATAAAGGCGATAGTGAATAATCCCAAAGGTAGATATAGCAATTGATTTGATTAGATTTCCCATGGAATTATTATTTAATAGGATGAATAATATTTTTATAGTCAGAGAGTTGAGCTTTATAATCCTCTATGAACTGCTCAGGGACATAGATTTTCAAAGTAGCGACTCCTTCGAAAGGGCTTCAGTACCCCTGTCCGAGACCATCTCAGGGACATTTCCTTTGAAGGTTACCTCTGTTACCCCAGAATCCTTGAAGATTCCAGCACCTAAACCTTTCAAAGAAGCTGGAAATACCACCTTTCGTAGGGTTTTACAACCTTGAAAAGCATTGGTATAGATATTCTCTATGCCTCTTTGAGAACAACTTCTTCTAAGGCTTCGCATTTTTCAAAAAGCAGCCCCGTGTATATTTTTTTACAAGTAGAAGGAACTACCACTTTTTAAGTTTTACACAGCTGACAAAGGCTTGCTGGCCTAAGACCTCCAATCCTTCAGGGAGCTCCATGGTTTCCAAGTATAAGCAATACTGAAAGGCAGTTTCCTATGGTAGTTAGTTTGCGATTGAATACAAACTCTTCCAAATAAAAACAGTTCTTAAAAGCAGAGGCACCTATGATTCCCACTTGGTCGCCGAGAACAAATTTCTGTAAAGCACGTTGCTCAGAAACAGCCCCGATTTCGAGCTTTTCTACTTGGTTTAGCTTGGCATCCTTACGCATATCAATAACTTGAGTTTTAGGGTTCGTCCAAGCAAGCAGGAGTTTTCCCTTCATCTCCTAAGCGGTAATTAGGTAAGGAAGCATCGTTATCCTGATTGGAGCCATTATTAGGGTTTCCTCCCAGTACGATACCATTTCCCCATTGGTTTTTAGTCTTGGGGCCATAGAGTTTTTAGTCTCTTTGTCAAGATACCAATCCCCCTCGTTTCCATCGGTATTCTTGGGCATTCCAGTGCCGGAGAGGATACGTGCTTTGCTACTGATATCTTTTTCCAAAGCGAGACAGGAGCCCCTCAACCTCCCTCTTCGGTAGATTTTTGGGACCATAGAACTCTGCTGTTTTTCATTAATGTAATAATCCCCAACCTTTCCCACACTATCTACAGGAGGCGTTTCCTCCCTTAGGATAGCAGAGCCAGCTTGTTCTACCTCACGCTCTTCGGTAGTTTGTTTAGTACATTGCACAGTAGTAGTGAGACTTAGGAGCATCACTGAGCAGATGATTATTTTTTTCTCATTTTTGTGTAAATTATAGATTGTAAAAATTAATTCTTATTTTATATGAACTTAAGGTAAGGCTCATGTATGATAATCTTTAGAATGTAGAAATAAACTAAGATTAATTATAAATAATATCTTTGGCTGCAAATTTACGTTTAATTCTTTTTAATCCAAATTAGAATAGACTATTTTTAAGATGTGAATCATAGCTATCTAAATATATAGTGATATTTACTAATGTATTTTTGATTAAATGTTAAATTTTTAAATTAATATATTCATTTGTAGAGTGTTAAAGAAGAAATCTTAGCAAGGATATAAAATTTTATCTAAAAATCTCAGTAAAAAGTGGTAACTTTGCAACGCTTATAAAAACAAATAAATAATCTAAATAAAAATACTTTTATCTAAAACAAATCTTCATGTTCACAATCAAATTACGTTCTTTGGTGTTGTTATTACTTTTTATTCTCATGGCCAAAACTCTACGCACAATCTTATTGGAAAGAGAATAATACACAACGATCTACAGCACAGGAAAAACTTACACTTATTACACTCTTGAAAGAAAAGGCTTTTGAAAAAGCTTTGCACAACACAAGTGCACGTTCGTCCCAAGACTATACCTATAGATATACCGGATGGTACTTCCGTAAAAACCTATAAGGTACGCAGGACAGCGTGCTTTCTCCTGAGTTGGCACAGAGATATCCTCAGATAGAGACCTATTCGGGTTATGCTCTTGATAATTCAGATCAATTAGTTAGCTTCACTTGGTCTCCAGCGGGGTTGTCGGCTATATTTCAACAGGATTTTAGTTATACTTTTTGTACAACCTACCGATAAGAGAGGGAAAATCATAAGGTGTATCAAAAGAAGTGATGTCTTAGAGGTGTACATTTTGATTGTACTACCCAAGGTGCCGCTAAGAAAACACCCACTTCTTCTGCTACACAACGTAATAGCTATGAGAGTGAACATACATTACGGACAATACGTATAGCGGTGGCTGCTACCAGCAGTTTTACACAATACTTCGGAGGGAAAATTCAGACGCTTGCTCAGATCGCCTCAACCATTCAGCGAGCTAACCAAGTATATCGTTCCCAGATGTCTGTACAGTTCCAATTGGTCAGTGGTGAGGAGACACTTATCGAGCATAGAAGGGATGATAACCTCTCAAAGCTATATCAATCAAAAATTGGACAGGTTCTCAGTTACAGAAATTCTTGGATGATAGGGTCGGAACGGCTAATTATGATGTAGGTCACTTGTTCCACAATACCACCAATCCCAATGGGTAATGCAGGGTCATAGGCTGTGTGTGTGATGATAACAGCAAGGGAAAGGCTTTTTCAGCAGGAAATTTAGGATCGATGGATATAGATCGCTTTGATATTGATTTCTTCTGCCATGAGTTGGGGCACCAAATGGGAGCAAACCATACACACAATCTACAGAATGAAGGTTATGGAGTACAGGTAGAACCAGGTAGTGGCTCTACAATCATGGGATATGCAGGGATTACAGGGTAATAATGATGTACAATCTCGTACAGATCCTTATTTTTAATCATATCAGTGTCCGACAAATAGTGGATTATATCAAAAAAGCAAAGTTGTCCCTACCACTGAGAATGTAAGCAATACTCCCCTCAGATAGCGGATTTGCCTAATTATACTATTCCTAAAGGGACTGCCTATGTACTTGATGGTACAGCAACAGATCCTGATGGGGATAAGCTCTATTACACTTGGGAGCAAGCAGATAATTTGGGTTCTATTACCTATGATCGCTTCTCTCCCAATATTCCTCGAGGGCCTATGGCACGTTCACTTCCTCCCACTGAGTCCACACAGCGCTATATCCCTCGTATGTCACGTATCTTACAAGGGACCTTGACCGAAAGAAACCCCTACCCGAAGAAGTGCTTGGAGACAGTCTCCAATGTGAAGAGAAAACTTACATGGGCTTTTGTAGTAATGGATAAGAAGGTAGGAGCACGTAATGATAGAGAGCATGATCGGGTAACAGGGAATACCAGTTATGCCCTGATGGAGATCAATGTAGCCTCCGATGCAGGACCTTTTAAGGTTACTTCGGATAAGAATAGGGCATATTGGTTTGTCAATAAGCCTCATACCATCACTTGGGATGTGGCTGATACAGACAAAGGAAGTGTCAATACCCAGAAGGTCAGCATCTATTTCTCTTTGGATGAAGGAGCAACTTTTCCCTATCGTATTGGCTCGGAACATTCCGAATAATGGTAGCTATACCTTTACAGTTCCTACTTCTTTGGCCACCACTCAAGGAAGGTTTATGATCAGGGCTGAGGAGAATATTTTCTTGGCGGTGAACCTTGCGCCAATCACAGTACGTGAAGATGGAGATATGGATGGTGATGGAATCTTGGATAGCCAAGATAATTGTGTAGAAACACCCAATGCTGATCAGAAGGACACCGATCTAGATGGTATAGGGGATGTATGTGATGATGATCTGGACGGAGATGGGGTACTCAATACATACGATAATTGTCCCAATACGCCCAATGCTGACCAGAAAGATACTGATGGAGATGGTATAGGGGATGTGTGTGATGAGGATATAGATGGGGATGGTGTCCCCTAATGGTAGGATAACTGCCCCTACAAACCCAATCCTGACCAAAAAGATTCTGATGGAGATGGAAAAGGTGATATATGTAGTGGAGATAGGGATAATGATAAGGTCTTGGATGAGGGTAGATAATTGTCCTGATACCCCTAATCCAGACCAAGTAGATACCGATGGGGATGGCATAGGCGATGCTTGTGATGAGGATATAGATGGAGATGGAGTACTCAATGCCCAAGATAACTGCCCTAAGACCTCAAACCCTGACCAGACAGATACTGACGGAGATGGAGTAGGGGATGTATGTGATGAGGATATGGATAATGATGGTATCCCTAACTCGGGATAATTGTCCTTATGTAGCCAACCCTGATCAAGTAGATACTGATGGAGATGGCATAGGCGATGTGTGTGATGACGATATAGATGGGGATGGAGTCCCTAATGAGAAAGACAATTGTCCAGCGAAGGCAAATCCTGACCAAAAAGATACTGATAAGGATGGAGTAGGGGACGTATGTGATACCGATGCTGATGGAGATGGAATAGCTGATGAGGAGGATAACGAATTTGATATAGTACTGATTCCTAATGCATTTACTCCTAATGGTGATGGAATCAATGATAGTTTCTACATACAGCGAATAAGCTTGTACCCACAGAATACCCTTACAAATATTCACACGTCAGGGACAGCTTATCTATCAGGCAAATGGATATAAAAACCAATGGCAGGGAATAGGTACCGATGGTATGAAAGTACCTCATGGTCTTATTACTATATACTTACTCTTAAAAAAGCGAAAGAAACCAAAGAAGGATGGTTGTATATTAATTACTAACAAATGAAAAAAAGCACAAAAAAATCTTATTATTTCTGACAGTAACCCTTTTGGGGAAGTTCTCAATGCACAATCTACAGATTTTATTTTCTATGATCAGCTCAAGAATATAAATAATCCTGCTGCTGTAGGAGAAGAAAAGGACATACACTTCACTGAACTTGTGTAGCCAATGGATACAATCCTTGAATGCAGATGCCCTCAAGTACAGACACTCAATACCATTCACCGTATTACCAATCGTATAGGCTTGGCTGGTTCTGGTGGTCAGTGATAAGGTGTTTCTACAGAGGCAAACCGCTTTTTGCTGATTTTTCTTATTCCTCACCTCTTACAGAAAGTTCTACTATTTATTTAGGGCTTAAGGCTGGAGGAAATTTATATTACCTTGATGGAACACGATTTAAGACCTATAACAAGGAGTATGACCCTTATCTACAAGGGATTTTCAGGAAAATTCCAGCCCAATGTAGGAGTAGGTGTTTATTATACAAGACCGCAGTTCTATATAGGAGCTTCAGCTCCCAACCTGCTCGCTTCGGATAAAACAAAGCTTGTAGAGGATAGGGTAACTCACAGTCTCTGAAAGAATGCTTCTCTATAGTACTGGGGGTATTACTTCTCTTACAGACGACTCTTACAGTGAAGCCTTCTTATCTATTCTATGTTTCCAAAGGGAGTCAATATCAGCTGAGTGCTACAGCTTCTGTTATTTATAGGATTTCTTGGAGGCAGGGCTACCCATAGAACCACTCAAGCGGCCAATGGATATATATTGTTTAATATTCCTAAGTTCTATCTCTCAGTAGGTTATGGATTCGAAAGGTACGCTACAAGTCAAGGCCTCAGCAAGCATACGCAATATCCATGAGTTTATGGTAAAGTTCAATTGGTGAGATAAAAATGAATTTTTAACAAATAATTTACTTTTAAATAAAAAGAAAAACGTAGCTTTGTCTCTTTTTAAAACATAGAAAAATGCAGGAGAACAAAACAGTCCTTTTCTCAGACAATTAAGTCTTTTCACCTACTTTTTGTTACTAATTTTCTCCAAATCATGGAGAGAGGCGCTTGGCTTATAGTCTCTTTTAGGTCTTTACTTAGTAGCTTCCACGGATGAGGGAGGATTAGGGCTCAGTCATGTAGAAAAAGGAAATATATTGACTAATGTAACAGCTATACAATTCTTTCTTCCTCTTTTCTTTTGGAGTAATTGCAGATCGTATGGCTATAAGCTCTCTCTTATTATTGCTTTTTGTAATTATAGGTGTGGGGTATTACCCTGATGGGAACCGTAAGTAGCTATTGGGCAGTATATCTAGCTTTCCTTTTTGCAGCTATAGGAGGTAGCCTTTTCAAGCCTGTAGCATCAGGGATTATTGCCAGAACCACTCGATGAACGGACTAATACTGATGGGCTTTTTGGGCTCTTCTACCTGATGGCTACATATAGGAGGATTCTTTGTCCTGCCTTTTCCTCTTACCTACGTACTACTATGGATGGCGTGGTATCTTCCCTACAGGGGGCAATCATGATCTTTATCAACCTTTGGTTGTGCTATTTTCTACAAAGATAAATAGAGAGAGTATAATGTGCCTATTCTTCAGGAGATAAAGGGGGTCTTTGGCAATATCATCAGAAGCTACTCTAAGGACAAGAAATTGTCTATTCTTCTGATTCTTATGGTGGGATATTGGATGGTGTATAATCAACTTTTTCATACCCTGCCTAACTTCATAGAGGACTGGGTGGATCTCAGCTCAGAGAGTGCTTGGATCAATAAGTATATTCCCTTCTTAGGGACTACTCTTACAGAGAATGGACAGATCAAAGCAGAATGGTATGGGAACATCGATTGTGATGATTATTCTTTTTTCAGGTATCTATCTCCCTATATGGTGATGCGTATTAGGCAAATCAGTGCCCTGATTCGTGGAACCTTAATCGCTACCTTTGGGAGTGGTGCTTACTTTCGTTTTTAACAATGTACGGTTTACTCATCATAGGGTACAGTGATTTTTGCCATAGGGGAGATGATTGCTGGACCTACTCTATGCCCTATGTCGCCAGATAACTCTCAAAGGGAAAGAGGCTCTTTACCAAGCGATTCTGTTCTGCCAGTGGCAGTGGCTAATTATCTTACAGGCTTTGTTACTGGTGGTCTGTATCAAAAGTGGTCTGATAAGTATTCCTTGCCCAGAGGGAACTTCTTCAGCGCCAGCCTCTGCCAGAGGGCTTAAGTACAGTTCTTTGAGCAAGTTGAGCAACAACTATCACATGTCCTCCACTCAGCTCACTGAGTTTCTTTGGAATACTTACCAACCCAATAAACTATGGTTTCTTGTTTTTAGCAATGGGAGCTTTTCACCATAATCTCTGTTTATATCTATAATAAAAATGATGATAAAGACTAAAGAGAGACGAGGCTATTGATTGCCCACACGACTATACTTTGACAATGGTTTGTTTTGGCATTATTTTTGTACTTTTTGCGCCCATAACAAATACTAACGAATGTCAGAAACAAAGAAAACCTATACACAGACTCTAAAATCGTTCTCATCTACTTTTTGGGTAGGGAATTTCTACAACCAACTGAGCGATGGGCGTATTTTAGTATCTTTTTCACTATTAGCCCTTTACTTGGTAGCTGGTACCGATGAGGGAGGTTTGGGGCTATCATACCCAGGAAATATTATGGCACAAATCACCGCTATTTTATTTCTTTCTGCCTCTGTTCTTTGGAGTGATTGCCGATAGGATTGGTTATAAGCTCCTTGCTGATTTCTCCTTGATTATGGCAGCAGGCTACTACCTGATGGGACAGCTACTTCCTATTGGGACACCTATCTTTGCTTTTCTCTTAGCAGCAATAGGGTGTAGCTTCTTCCGCCCTGTAGTACAGGGGATTATCGCACGCCATACCACTGAAGAGAATAGTACCTTAGGTTTTGGTTTTTTCTATATGGTGGGTACATAGGAGGACCATTGGGACCAGCTATGTCGTCCCTACCTACGTACTACTATGGGTTGGAAGGTGATTTTGTACAAGCTATGGTAGTGATTGTCTTTAATCTCTTGGTAGTTGTCTATAAGGAGCCTAAAGCCGAAAGAAAGTATAATATACCCTTACTAACTGAGATAAAAGGTTCTGTACAAAAACATAGTAGGTGCTTTTTATGATAAAAACTAACCATATTATTACTCTTATGGTTGGTTTTTGGACAGTTTTTAATCAATTGTTTTACACTTTACCCAATTTTTATAGAAGATTGGGTGGATTCTTCTCAGCAAAGTGACTGGATCAATCGTAATATTCCTTTCTTTTGGAAGTACTTTTTACTGAACATGGACAGATAAAAAGCCGAGTGGTTTGGCAATATAGATTGTGTGATGATTATCCTAACTCAGATGTTCATTTCCTATTTTGTGATGAAAATGGATCAGGTTTCTGCTATGATTCGAGGGACTATAGTTATGACCATAGGGGTTACTCTTACTTTCATGTTCAAGGAAGTTATCTTCACTGTATTGGGAACGGCTATTTTTGCGATAGGGGAAATAGCAGTGGGTCCTACTATTTCAGCTTTTTATTGCTAAAATCACTCCTAAAGGGAAAGAGGCTCTCTACCAAGGGACTTACTTCTTACCTATGGCCGTGGGGAGTTATCTCACAGGTTTTTCTCAGGGACTTATATGATAAGTGGTCGGATAAGCATTCTTTGCTAAAAATGGAATTGGAGAAACGTGTCTATTACTTTTGCCCTGAAAGCTTGAATAAGAAGCAATACTTTGAGTTAGCTCAAGAAAAATTGCATCTTTCTGCTACAGAACTTTCAGATCTGTTATGGAATACTTATCATCCTAATAAGTTTTGGTATATCATCTTCGGATTAGGGGTACTGACGGCCTTTTTCTATTTTTCTTTTTAATCGCTACTTGAAAAAATCTGCTCATTAAGTGATTCCTTCAATATCTAATAGCTACTCCCTAATGCCTAAATACCTCTTCTGGTTACTTTGGAGAACTTGGTTTTATATATTGGTAGGTACTCTTATAGTGCTTTTATTGCCAGTATTGCTTCTGCTTACCACTCATAAAAAATGGTATCGCTCTCTCTATTGGGTAATGCGATACCTATTGGCTACGCCTATACTATATGCGATGGGCTTTCTCCCTAAAATAAAACGTGAATATACTAGTGCCAAACGACCATCATAGTTATATGCTGGTAGCCAATCATTATAGTATGATGGATATTATGCTCATGCTCTATTGCAGCAAGAACCCCTTTGTATTTGTAGGGAAGAAGGAACTCTCCAAACTACCTCTCTTTGGCTATTTCTACAAGAGAGTGGCCATCATGGTAGATAGGAAAAGCCCTCAGAGTAGGAGGGAAGTCTATACCCAAGCGATGGAACGGATCGGGGAAGGGCTTAGTATCTGCATCTTCCCCGAAGGAGGTGTTCCTGATGATGAATCAATAGTCCTTGACAGCTTTAAAAGATGGCGCCTTTCGCATCGCTATTGAGTGTCAAATACCCATCGTGCCTATGGTTTTCTATGATACCAAAAAGCGATTTCCTTTCCGCTTCTTCTCTGGCAGTATGGGTGTGATGAGGGTAGATGTATTACCTCCCTATCTACACAAAAAGGTAAAACTCTTTGAGGACAAAGGATACCTTACGTGAAGAAGTACGCACGCTAATACTACAGCGCTTATTAGGTTAGTTATCCTGCTGGCTTACCATCTTGGTCGCTAAGATATGTTTGCATAATCCTCGATTTGTCTGGTGATTGGTGTACCAATTGCAGGTGCATTGTGCTTTCTCGCCGTCAAGGATAACGGTATGGGTAACCCTCCCTGTTCCTTTTTACATTGGCTTTTCACATAATCACCGCGTTGTTCTACGATTTGTACTTCATTATTTTCAGTGAGCTTTTTAGCATTTTGCAAACGCGGGATTCAGACTTATCAAACGCTGGGGTTTTGAAAGGTAAACGGCGGTAGAAATAATTGCCATCGGTTAGGTTGTATCCTAATAGCCCTATACTCGAAAGCGATGCTTGCAGTGGTTGCCATCGTCCCTATATTCACATCATTCTCAATAGCTACCATTGTAGGTGAAAATACTTCGTTAGTTTTGAAGAAAATTGTTAATCTCACAAGCCATTCCATAGGTACTTCTTCGATCATATTCTCCAAGTATTTTCCTTCACCCGAAAAACCTCGATATACATTGTCCGATAGCAAAAAGAGCATTTCTACCCTTTGAAATGCAACACAAAAGGCAACTGATTGCTCACTGTTACTGCGATATACATAAAGACTATCGGCAAGCTAGTGAGTAAGCCTTGTAAGAGGTTGAGACGGTGTACTCCTCTATTTTTGATAGCTCCAGCAGTTGCTGTGGGGGCAAAACCTATAACCCTACACCGCGTTTTACCAAGTAATAATCGTTTTTCACGGCTTGTTTTGGGCAGAGAACGGAAGAGCTGTATGGCTTTCGGCTTTATTGAGGCGATATGCCAAATCCATTTCGAAAGATACACTCTGCACATTGCCCAAGCCTTTTGATCCAGCGGTTGGGGAGCGTTACTTTTTCTCTGCAGTTTTGTGCTTTTCAGTGATGAAATGTGTTTGCTTTTGGCCTATCCCAAGTATCATTTTCTCGGAAGCGGTTACCGCATTGAAAGCGCGCACCGTTACATCGTTGAAATCGATATTGGTACAACCGCTCTGCAAGAAATCGCCGTCTCAACACATCGTTGCACAACCCTACACGGGCATAGACACTATTGCAAGAGGAGAAGCCCTCGAAGAGCAATTCACCATTCCCCACCGAAATAATAGGGTCACGCATTTGCAAGCACTCCTGGGGGCAATTGTAAACTGAGAGGCTACGGTCTTCGCCAGTGTAGCAAGACACTTAGCCACTACAAAAGGTTGCGTGATATTCCCCCAGAAGAAACAAGGTACTGCATTGTCTTCTTTGAGTTCTGAGCAGTGTGAAAAGATAAAATTCTTCTCAGTGAGCACTCGCCTCTTCTATCACAGAGGCAAACGGATAAGCATATTCAAAGTCGTTCATTTTATTTATCAATTTATTAGGCAAAAGATAAGGATAATTTGTTGATTAGCAAATTTGGGAGCTGTGGGAGCTAACAAGTAATACCTAATCGCTCAAAAAGAAGCTAACTTCTTATGATTCATCGGTTTCTTTTCTTGTTTTTCAGCCAAAGGCAAATAGGCTTCACCACTGCTTTTTGGAAAGCCTTTACTTTAGGGGTCGTGGTAGGGAGGTCCAGAAACTCTACAAAGCGGGGCGATAGGGGCGTATTTATGCAGCTAAAGAGCGTCCCGATGGCTTCGGCAAGGTAGGTAGTGTTTTCTCCTTTGCAGTGCTTAAAGGATATATTCGGCAGCCAGATCGCGCAAGGGTTTTTCTTTTCGGCTAAAAGCAAGTAGCGACCATCAGCCAACCGCCGTGATAGATAGGGCAAGTGGTGCTGCAAGAGCAGACTCATCACACGGGTAGCTTCCGAGAGGCTTTCGCTATCCATCCCTTGGGGTATAAGTAAGTAGGTATTTGCACAGCCAACCATCAATATAGCGAGGGTTTAGGCTGAGCTCATAGTCAATGTCCCTCATCTATTACCTTGCCCATCGGCGATACATTGTAATAGTTGGCTCTCGAGTTCATTATAGTACGAATAAGTACTATGTTTTTTTATCCCAATTGTCTTCCAAAATGATTTTTATTTCGTTCTACACCGTTGATTTTGGTAAGTTCTACTTCGTATTTCAGATAAAAACGGACGCACCAAGCCCTGTAGATTAGGTTTTTGAGGGATTTCCAATTCAGGGGAATACCCCATCAATATCTTTCAGGCGTAAAACTTGTCCCCAGAGTACTCGTGTAGCATCGGTTATGGTGATGTTTTTGTTTACCTCAAAGTAATATTGTAAGGCAGGAGCATAATCGCCTCGTAAGGGAAAAGAGCCAATTGCTTTTGTGCTTCTGTAATCTCGTTGGGGAGCAAGCGGTTAAGTCCTATGATGACATCTTCTTGTATAGGGGTTTTACCTGCTTTTTCATATTGTATAATGCGTTCTAAAAAGGTAAGCGGTTCTATATAAAACGGAGCGTGAGTAGGGAGTGCTGATAAATGGCAACGTGTCTTTCTCTTTGAGCTTTGTAGAGTACATGCTATCTTATTGAAGAAAAAGGAAAGATCTTCTTCGCTTTATTAGCACTTACATGTATTTCTCTTAGTTTGTTGAACTTCTCGGCTTGTGAGTATTTCTTTTCGTTTATAGAGTTCTTGTAATTCATTCCATTCCTTATTGGTATTATAAACAAGAGGGATAGGGCTTTGGCTACACCACGAGTCTAAAAACTGATAGAATAGTGATGTAACAGCCCTTTCGTTAGAGAGTAACTGTTTTGAGATAGGGCTTTACCTGCTCTGGGATAATCCGCAGGGATTTGTGCTTGCAACTGGTTCAATCCCTCAAAGAAAAGATCTAAAACAAGGGGCGAGCGCTCACGAATGCAATCGCCAATGAGGAAGAGCAGATCGTCCCAGAGTGTCAGGGGATCAGCGACAGGCAGTTTGCAGGTGTGAGCCAGCAGTAGTTTGGGGAGGTGCGAGCTGCACAGGCAGTTTGGGGAGTTTGTCGGGAGTTCTCAGAATTTTCCGATGGACTTAGAGTTGCAAGGAGCTCTTGGGCTTTGCCTTTTTAGGTAATCCTGATAGGGTGCTACTACCTGCGAGATCCTTCTCGTTCAAAATAAGTGGTTTAGCAGGTTGGCAACTTTTTCTTGAGTTTGGCATCGGGGACAGTGAAGAGTACCGCCAACTGCTCGCGGTAGTCAGGATTAGTAGGGGCTTGCTTTTTGTAGATGTTTTCCAAAAATACCTAAACCTATGAGTTGTGATTTGGCTATCTTTTTGGGTAGCAAAACACAGGGCAAAGTTGTCGGCAAAGGCTTGAAGTCAAAGTCTTTTTCGCTGGATATCTCTTTGATGAGTTTCATCACAAAAGTTCACCACCGATGTCTTATCACTACTAAGCAGGGCAAAAAGGGTGTGTTGGTTAGATAAAAAGTTCTTGGTGGGAGGGTCTCGAGGGGTTTCTATCCAACGGCAATACATATCCAACACAGTCTTCTTCCAAGGGTTCAGTAGGGGCTTCGATAAAAAGCGTGGAGAATCGCATTTTGTTAGTGAAATATCCTTTTTGTTTAGGGTATGATATATTTTTTCCCATTCTTCTGTAGTAAATATAGTATCTTGGATATACGCATGGTACAGAAGGGAAAAAGAACAGACTGTTTCTGGGTGTTTCAACAGGTATTTAGTAAGATGCTCGTCTGCCTTAAACCAATTGAGGTCATACATTCTTTGTATAAAAACACCCTCATTAAGAGGAATATACCCAGCTGCTGTATACCGACCAAAGTATTTGAAAAAGACATCTCCAAAGGATTATCTTTATACATCAGCTGGATACCTTCTATCATATAAGCCCTTTGTGGAGTTTGAACGAAATCTAATAAAACTTCGTCTTCTAAAGAAGATAGAAAAATAGTAGTAATTCCCCTTTTACATAAGGTTCTATATTCTGGAAAAAGTTCTATTTTTCTTACCTCCTCTAAGGTATTGCACACACACATAATAGTGTATGAGATAATGGCTAATTCCTTATTAGAGAAATGGTATCTTTTTCTTTTCGAGAACTTCCCGAAAGATAAAGTTAAAAATTCTTTTCGGGCAAAAATAACTCTTTAGCTCCTGTCTTTCTTCCTCAGAAAGCTCAAAAGCAAATATTGCGTATCGCGGTAAAATCGTGTGCCTTAATGGCGGAAAGTAAGTTTTCTTTCATAACTAAAAATTAAAAAGTGAATAGTGATTAATCAATAAAAAGCTGTTAACTTTTTGTGGTTTGTGGAGTTTCTTATCAGTTTCTCAGCCAAAGGCAAATAGGCTTCTACCACTGCTTTTTGGAAAGTCTTTATTTAGGGCTCGCGGGTGGGATATCCAAAAACTCCATCAAAGCGGCTGATGGGGGCGTATTGTTCGGCTAATAGCTTGCCGATATATTGCGCCAATAGGTTGAGATTTGTACCACTTTTCCAAGCATTCTAAGATATAAGCGACGCCATATCGCGGGTAGGGCTTTTTTTCTCAAAGAGCAAGGCGGCAGCTACAAACAGCCAACCACTGTGATAGATAGGCAAATGGTTCTCAAGCAACACTTGCATAGACGTTTGCATATACTCTATATCTCCCGACTCATTGCCCTTAGCGTAAGAGGCTATATAGCGGAGGATTTGCGCTCTGGATAATGTGGGTTTAGACTGCATTGGTACAATATATCTGTACTCCAGCCTCGGCGACTGTTGCCTGCATTGTAATACAGGGAAACAGGGATATTCTGTAGCTTCTCTTCATATCAAAATTGTTATTCCAATTGTCCTCTAAGTTTCAGGTAATGGAAGGTAACATCACTTTGCTTGCGCGTTTTCATCCAGAAATCAATCATAAAAGGCTTTACCACAGTAGGGAAAATCCTTAGCTGAGGTATTAGCAAACTCTACGAACTCGCCATCAGGGGTGCTTTGATACGAGTGATTTGCGTCCAAAGAGGCAAAAGTTCCTCAGTAGGTTGCACCTTATCCGTAAGCCCTATATAATACTGAATGGCAGGAGTGTAGGCACCTTTGAGTTGTTGGGCTTTTCTTTGGCTACTACCGAAATGTCCTTTAAAGAGCAGTCGGTTGCAAGCCACCACCAAGTCGTGGAGGTCGGGATTTTTCGCCTTGAGCCTCGTATCTGTAGTAGCCTATCCATCAGCACCTCTGCCTCTATATAGAATGGGGCGTGTGTAGGGGTGGAAAGAAAAGGGAAGTCTGTTTTTGTTTCTTGCGATTCTCCAACAGATGTTGGGCTTTGTGGTATAAATAAGGCAATGTGGTGAGGAAAAAATGTTTCGTCCTCCTTGCTCAGTTTCTTTTTATCACCCTGTCCAACGCTGTAAAAACCAACGCAAGATAGGTACCGAGGCAATGCCGTTCCAGTGTCTTTCTAACTGCTTGAGGTAAGGTGCCAACTGCTCCTTGAAGTCAGCAGGGAAGTCATCTTGCAATTGGTTAAAAGCCCTCAAAGAAAAAGGTCGATAGTCTGGGGCGTACAGCTCGCGGAGGCAGTCGCCCAATAAGAATAATAGGGCTTCGGGAGTCGTGGGCGTTTCAAGCTTCCGTCACATAGCCTACTCTCACAGACTTTTCCGAAAGGGGGAACAATCGTAAGTTGAGAGGAAAGATTATCGTTCTGAATAGGGGCAGGACTTAGGGTTGAAAAAGTTCTAGGGCTTTTGCCTTTTAGGTAATCCTGATAGGGTACTACTACTCTACTAATCCCTCTCCTCCAAAAATAAGTCTTTAATAAGCTTGCAGCCTTCTCTCTGGAGTTTGGTATCAGGAACAGTGAAAAGTACCGCTAATTGCTCGCGGTAGTCAGGGATGGGTAGGGGCTTGTTGTCTGTAGTGTTTTTCTAAAGATATTTAAACCTATAAGCTGGGATTTAGCTATTTTTGGGGTAGCAAAACAAAGCGCAAAGTTATCAGCGAAAAGATTGAAAAGTCAAAGTCTTTTTCATTAGCTATTTGCTGTATATGCTTGAGGGCAAAGTTGATGAGGTTAGTGTTGCCTGTACTGAGCAAGGCAAAGAGCGTTTGCTGGCAGGCGAGGAGTTCGTCGGTAGTAGGCTCTAAGAACTCAACCCAACGGCAATGCCAATTGAGATGAGGTTTCTTCCAAAGGGTTGAGCAGGCTCTCCAAAAAGTTCGGGGATGTACTTTCTATCGAACACATAGCCTTGTCTTTGCAGATGTACAAAGAAGTCCTCCCACGGTTTGGCATCGTGGAACATTTGGTTTTCATAGAGGTGCAAACGTCTAAAATATCTTGTCGTGGAACTCTTGGTCGTGTAGCACTAAATCGGTATAACGGACTTTTTTTATCGTCATAGAGATAGGTTGCAGTGATATTTTTGTAAAAAGTGCCTCGTCAAAAGGAATTTCTCCTGCCTTGTAGAGCGCTCAATAGGTTTCAAAAGAGATGAACTCTTTTTCATTGGGCTTTAGTGCACGGTAAAAGTCTAAGATAAAGCGATATTTCTCCTCTCGGAGGATTTTGGGGAGAATATGTAGCGCTTTTTGAGTTGTTAAATAAGTGGGAACTTGACACATAATAGTCACATATTTTTGTGAATACTGAGCGCTTGGTATTCTTCCACACTTCGGGTAAGGAGGAATAGTGCCATAATAAATTCGTAATCGGAATCATTAGGGCGGTTGCAATTCAAACATACCTTTATCCCAAAAAGATTCTTTTAGTCCCCATTTAGACTGTTGGAATTCTTCTAATAGGGCAAGGCGCTCGTTATCTGCTAAGTTACTGCAGAAAAGAGAAAAGAGAGCTCTAAATCGTGGGCTAGTAATCAGTTTTTAAGTGTTCAAACATATGACAATTTGTTAATTAGTAAATTAGCCAATTGGCTAATTTTTATGATTTGTAGGTTTTTTTCTTGTTTTTCAGCCAAAGGCAAATAGCTTCTACTACTGCTTTTTGGAAAGCCTTTATCTTAGGGTCGCGGAAGGTATATCCAAAAACCCACAAAGCGATTGATAGTGAGTTTTTGGGCGAGGATATCGGCTATAAAGTGTTGCAAATAACTGAGGTCTCGTCGCGGCTAATGGCGCGGAGGATATACTCTGCTGCGAGGTCACGGTTTCTTTTTGTCGTGAAGCAAAGCCATTCCTACAAAAATCCACCCGCCGTGATGCACGGGCAGGTCGTACCCAAGAGTAGTTGAAGGCTCACGCAGATTACGTTGGGTCTCAGCATCACTATCGCCTCACATAGAGTGGGGTGTATTTACCTAAGAGCACATCTACATTGAGGCTCAGAGAAATCACATAACGGAGAGTATCAGTATCCCAGCGGTTGTATGCCCCTGCATTATAGAAGTTGTACGGGCAGTCGATCAAATACGCTGCCGCTAAAAGGACTTGCTGAAAGGTATAGTTGTAATAATTATTTACATACACTTTTTCCAAGAAAAACTGCTTGAGCTCTCCGTCTATCTTATACGAGAGGAAGAAAGGTTTTTACAGCCGAAAGATGGTCTTTAGCAGCCGTAGTTTCAAATTCGGTAAAGACTTTGTCAGGTGTTTTTAGACGGGTGATTTTGCGTCCATAGGCAGGAGCTCCTCGTAGGGATTACCACATCCGAAAGCTCAAAGAGGTAGCTCAAAGCGCAGGGGCGTATTGTCCTGAGAGGTGAGCGCACTTTTTTTCCTGCGCTTCAGGGGTCATGGTACTCAATAACAATCGGTTGCAAAGCCACTACTAAGTCGTCCAAATCCACTTCTTTTGCCAGCTGTCTGGTAAGTGAGCAGTCGGTCGGCAAGGGTCTCAGCATCTATATAGAAAGGCGCGTGCGAGGGAGGAGAGAAAAGGTAGTTTGCTACCCTGATTTGAGTTTGCTATGGTTGCTTTTTACCTTATAAAGCAGGTAAGGAATTTCATCACGCAAATACCAAACATTGTGGAGCACACACGCTTGTTTTTGAAAAGGTTCTTCCTCGGTGGTATTGAGGCGTCTTACTTTGGGTATTCATTTTTTCCACTCTCAGGAGACTCCAAAGGTCTGTCCTCCAGCCAGCCCGCAAGTGAGCAGCTGTAAGGCAGCCAATTGTACATTGGTATAATACATCCCATTGACCTGCGTAATATAAGGGCGAGTTGCTCCCTTGAAGTTTTCGGGCAATTGGTCTTGTAGCTGTACCAGTCCTTCAAAGAAAAGGTCGATAGTAGCAGCCGTGCGTTTCACGGAGGCAATCGCCAAGGAGGAAGAGGAGATTTTTCAGGTGTCAGGGGGCAGGAGCAGGTGTCAGGGCACGGGCCGTGGGTTGGGAGGCAGCTTTCGCACAGGCATTTTGGGAGCTGTGGAGTTCTCAGAATTTTCTGAATTTCTCCGATGGACTTAGAGTTTGCAAGAAGGTCTTGGGCTTTGCCTTTTAGGTAATCGCGGCAGGCAATGACCTCGGGGAGACCTCGTGGTTAAAATAGGTGGTGAGGAGGTTAGCAACTTTCTCTTGGAGTTTTACATCAGGCACAGTGAAGAGTACCGCTAATTTGCTCGCGGTAGTCGGGATGGTAGGGCTTGCTGTTTGTAGTGCTTTTCAAGATATTTAAAGCCCTATAAGTTGTGATTTGGCTATTTTTGGGGTAGCAAAACAAAGCGCAAAGTTATCGGCAAAGCTTGGAAATCAAAGCTCTTTTCGTCGGCTATTTGCTTGATGAGCTTCATCACAAAGTTGATTACCGAGGTCTTGTCGCTACTAAGCAGGGCAAAAAGGGTCTGCTGAGAAGGGAGGAGTTCCTCTGTTGTAGGTTTGCAGCCTCAATGATACTGCAATAGGTATTGGCTGTATAGGGTCTTCATAGGACTGAGTAAGGCTTCCAAGAAGTTAGGTACTACTTGGGTACCTTTGAAAAATCCTTTGCCCCGAAATCAAGTACTTCATATTCTGTAACATAAATATGTCTTTTTCAAGAAAATAGAAAGGTAGTTTCTCACCTATTTCTTTAGCAATACGGGGTCTTTTTAAGGATAAAAGGACTCTATTTCTTTTGTGTTTGCTCATTAGAAATAAAGCATCACATAGCTTTTTCCAATAAAAATCTTCCTCAAATGGATAAAATCATTTTTCATATAGCGACCATAGTACAGGAAACCTAAATGTTTACAATTCTTCACATCTAACTGAGTGAGTTGTTCTAAGAAAAGCGGATTTTTCCCTCTTTGAGTACTGAAATCAGCCCAGAAATATCACGGCTATATAATAAGTTTTGTAGTTCTTTGTCTAATGCCTCAAATTTGAGGGGTCTTGTGTTTTTCTTGCCATAAAATAGTTCTATCAGTTATAATGAATAAGATATAGAGAAGTGATAACCATTAAGAGAAGGATTAATCAACCAATTGCGCTAACTTTTTATGGTTTCTGGCAACTTGTCCTGCTTTTTCACTTCTTTCTAAATAGAGTTCCACTACTCTTTGCCAGAGGCTTTTACCGCTGGTGGATTAGGGCGGTCGAGGAATTCTATAAAGCGCGGTATAGGCAGATAATCCCAAGCGAGTACATTGCAAGGTAAGTTTTCAAGTGAGTTAGGGTCTTCCCCACGAGCAATCGCCTGACAAATATATTCATACGCCAAATCACGTGAGGGGCGTTTTTCAAAGAGCAAACACGCGCCTATATATAGCCAACCGCTATGGCGCACACGCAGGTCGTAGCGCAAAACAGCTTCCAAAGGTAGGGATATTGCGTAGTCGTCAGCCCTCATTGTATGTTGCCCATTTGGTTATATAGGCACAGAGGAGGGCATCGGATAGTGAGGGTTGAGGCTTAGTTTATAATCCAAGTATTGGCGTCAATCACTTCACCTCCATTGGCGTTGTAATAAAGATGATTGTCAAGAGATTTTCGTTGGTAGATAAAATCAGTTATTTCTTTACCATTATAGCCTCATAAGTTTTCCATCCATAGCTCATATAGTAGGGTTTTACCACACTTGGAATTTCCTTTGCTATGGTAGTTTCAAAGTCAGAAAATTCTTTATTAGGGTGTTTCAGGCGGCTGATTTGCGCCCAAAGGGGTAACCATTCTTCGGTGAGACTTATCTCATCGGTAATATCTATGTAATACCGTACAGCTGTCGGCTAACTGCCTTTAAGTGCTCTTGGCAGTTACTCGAAACTTCTTTGAATAGCAAACGGTTGCAAGCTACCTACTCAAATCAGTTCAAACTGGCTGCTCATTAGCCGCCCCATATTGTAGCAGTTTGTCTATAAATACTTTCAGCGTCTATATAAAAAGGCTCGTGTAGTGGGTTGATAGGAAGGGCAAGGTGTTCTTTTGTTTGAGTTTCTCAAGAGTTGCTACTGCTTTCCGAAAAAGGTAAGGCAAGCATTTTGCACGAGCATTGCTAAGCAGTAATAGATTTGATATTCTTTAAATTTCTCTTCGGACAATTGTTGTCTAAAACTATTACATTCGTCCCATTTATAGGTGTATTTAGGGTTGAAAACCAAATCTTTATTTTCGGTAAGGCAGTACAAGAATGCCAATAGAATAGTTTCAACAGGGCTATCTATACCAAAAGTTTTTGCGCAATTGTTGGATATAGCAGGTTTTACTTGCTTAGCAGCTAATCCGCAGGGATTTGGTCTGCAAGCGCACGAGAGTATCAAAGAAAAACATCAATAGTAGCGGCTGATTTCCGCGAATGCAGTCGCCAAGGAGGAAGAGGAGATTTTCAGGTGTCAGGGACAGGGAATAGGTGTCAGGTGCGAGCCGCACAGGTCAAGAGCGAACTGCACAGGCAGTTTGGGAGTTCTCGGACGAGGCTGAGCTGTCGGACAAGTCGGACGTGGGCGGACAATTTGAAGGACTTAGGGTTGCAAGGAGGTTTTGGCTTTTGCCTTTAGGTAATCGCGGTAAGGTGCGATGACTTCGGGGAGACCTTCTTGGTTGAAATAGGGTGGTGAGTAGTTCAGCTACAGCTTGTAGTTTTACATCGGGCTGGGTGAAGAGGACTGCCAATTGTTCGCGTAGCTGACACAGTAGGGAGGGATGTTTTTGAACCCTTTTGCCAAAATTTCTACCCTGAAGGAGTGCTTTTAGCTGTTTCTCTACGGTAAAGGCGAGCGGAAGTTGCACGCGGAAACCCCTCAAAATCAACAAACTGTGGCGCATTGGCAATAGAGACGATGTATCCATAACAGTCCCTTTACCACACCGCTCTACTCCAGTGCCTAAAACGGCAAAGAGCGTTTGTTGATGATCCAAAAGTTCCTCCGGTAGGGAGTGCTTATTTGAGCAAACGGCAATGCCAATCGAGGTGGTTCTCCATTGCTGAGCAATGATTCTAAAAAGCTGCCCTACAAAACTACGAGGAATTTGCAGCCATAATGCACCTAATAATTCAAATACCTCATCCCAATAGGTAGTTACCTTGGCAACACCAGAGGTACTCATTTTGCTTGAGGGTTATCACTTTTCCACTTGGAAAGGTCGAGTACTTTTGGTTTCGATACGGTAAAGCTGTAAGAGCACTCAATGGCTTGGTATTGAAGAGGAATTGGGCATCAGCAGTTACTGAGCGGCTACCCATATTACACTTTTAATAAATTCCTTACAAAACGCTCTTCTTCAAAAGGGATCCAGCCTGTAGAAATACCATTGGAAACCAAAGGACAATCCATCGATCTCCTTTATTATATCGTTCTTTTAAGTACTTTTTGATATAGTTATCTGATGGAAATTGTGAAAGTAGTTTATTACAGGTTCAAAAATAGTAAGAAGCCAAGATGACATAAGGAGTTACTTTATAAGGATACCCTTTGATAACCTTTTTCTATCCATTATTACTTTAGGCATATCACTTTCATCGCACCATAGTGATGCTAAGAGCGTAGTAAAAGCTTGAGATACCAGATGGTTATGGTAATAAGTGTCTTTTTGTGCAACATTCTTTCTTGGGAAATCTTTTTCCGAATAGGGGTCTAATACCTTAATAGCTGCTATGGTTTCATAACGCTCACTATCGGTGAGTTGGCTTGTAATGCTTAAAATAATGAAAAATTTCGGCAATGGCGGTGATGAGTTCTTTTTCATTTTGCATTTCCATTTTATTATCAAAACAAATCAATTGATTAATTAGTCAGTTGTGCTAATTTCTTATGGTTTCTTGGCATCTTATCTTGTTTTTTTACTTCTTCTAAATACAAAATCACTACTTCTGAGCCAAAAGCCTTGTATCCAGACAAGTAGGCCTATCCAAAACTCTATAAAGTGAGTGATGGCAGGTAATCCCAAGCGAGTACTTGGGCAAGGTAAGTTTTCGCAAGTTAAGCTCTTCCACGAGCAATTGCTTGGCAGATATATTCATATGCCAAATCGCGTGATGGCGTTTTTCAAAGAGCAAGGCTGTTCCCATACAGATCCACCCGCCATGTTGCACCCTCAAGATCGTAGCGCAAAAAGTACTTCCAGAGGTAGGACTATTGCGGATTTCGCGAACCTCGTTACTGGTAACCCAAGTACTTGTATAGTTACATAACATCGCATTAGGATAGTGAGGGTTAGCGGCTTTAGTTTATACTCAAAAACAGTAGTGAGGGGAGAGCTCCACCATTAGCATTGTAATAACGATATGGGAAGTCATTTCAGGTCTGTATAACTTACCCCTCACCCACTCGGTGTGGTGTCCAAAAGTAAATTTTTATGACCTCATCTTCCTGCCAACCATAGTCAATAAGATAAGGTTTCACCACTCCCAAAAATATCCTTAGCTGGAAGTACTAGCAAACCCTGGAAACTCTATCGGGGGTACTTGATACGAGTAATTTGCTTCAAAGAGGGAGAAGCCTTCTGGTTAGTTGTATTTCATCTGTAATACCTACAATACTGAATGGCAGGCGTACGCACCTTTGAGTTGTTTGGTTTTCTTTGACTGTTGCCGAAATTTCTGTGAAAAGCAAGCGCCGTAAAGCTACAATCAGGTCGTCATTATCAGGCTGGTACGTCTTGTGCTTCGTATTGCAAGAGCTTATCCACCAATACCTCTGCTTCTACATAAAAAAGGCAGATGTGTAGGGTGGAGAGCAACGCGCGCGGCAGTGTTGGAGAATGAAGTCAATGACCATTTGCCTTTGCGGAAAAGAAATGGTAGGACTTCGCGGCATTGCCTAAGTAATAATCCTGCGTATAGGCTTCAAAGTCTTTTTCGGAGAGCTTTTTGCGCTTTTGGGCCGTTCTTCCCACGTATAATCACATTTAGGGTCAAGAGCCAAAGGGCGCTTGTTCATCAGCGCACGCAAACCCTAAGAGGATCACTATCCGTAGGGATTTCTGCTCACTCGTTTGGTGAGTTGTTTGATATAAGGCGAAAAGAGACTTGCCCAATCGGAAGGGAAGTTGTCTTGCAAGGTGATAAGCCCTCCAAGAAGACATCTATTGTATGAGCTGCAGGCTCGCGTAGGCAGCTCGCCAAGGAGAAAAAGGCTTTCGTTGTGGTTAGGGATAGGAGGATAGGGTTTGAGGTACGAGCCGCACAAGCAGTTTGGGTGTTCTCGGACGCAGGTCTGAGAGGTGGATGAACCAATGGACTTAGGGTTGGCAAGGAGGTCTTGGGCTTTTGCCTTTAGGTAATCGCGGAAGGGGCGAGTGACTTCGGGAGAGACCTTCTTGGTTAAAGTAGGTGGTGAGCAGGCTAGCGACTTTCTTGAGTTGGGCATCGGGAACAGTGAAGCAGTACCGCCACTGCTCGCGGTAGTCAGGATTGGTAGGGGCTTGCTTTTGGTAGTATTTTTCTAAAATCTCTACCCTCTATGAGTTGGGATTTAGCGATTTTTGGACAGTGAAGCAAAGTACAAAATTATCGGCAAAGGCTTGGAAAATCAAAAGCAGGATGGGAGCTTATTTGAGCTATACACTTCATCGCAAAATTAATAAGCGATGATTTGTCCAAGGTTAGCAAAGCAAAGAGCGTATGCTGACTTGCAGCAACTCCTCCTCGGTGGGTGTTAGTCCTTCTATCCATCGGCACATACATATCTAGTACATTCTTTTCCAAGGGTTGAGCAGTATCTCTATAAATTTTGTTATAAAGTTTCTATCAGGAAATATCCTTCTTTACAGAGTTTGGCAAAAGACTTTTTCCATTCCAAGTTACTACTTATAGCATAGTTTATATAGGCGGGTGTATGAGGGATCACAATGAGCTGCCAATCCAGGATTTTGACTACAATTGCACAACAAGCTCCTCTTGGGTGCGATGATATTTACATAGATACATCCTTTCACAAATATTTCTTCATTGAAAGGATGAGTCTTCTTTGCAGAGTGCTAAAAAGCATCCTCATAGAGAAGTAGATAGTTCTGTATACATCTTTTTGGGCACCTTCATTACATATGCACCTTGTGGTGTGTGGAGAAAGTCTATAAAGGCTTGGGAGTGCTGTGAAACGAGAAATAGAAACAGGTATTTTTAAGGATAATAACGACGTCCATAGAACCCAAAGTCTCAAACGGTTTTCATTTCGGCCAATCTTTGAGGTTAGTGCAACACACATCATTGCATAGCTTACAGCGTATTCCTTGTTCGCTCCATAACGATGCGATTTGGGCGTTTCAGGATAAATTTCTTGTACATCATGATAGGTGAACTTATCCTTGAAAGATTTTTCTTCTTCGGGCAAAGCAAATGCACACGGCGGACTTCGCCCACCCATTTTCTTCTCTGATGGCTGAGATTAATTCTTTGTTCATAAACTTAATTTGTTTTGTATTGAGATATCTAATTAAGTTCTTTAATATGGAACGTTTATAGAGAATACTCTCTTTTCACACGCACCTTTCGAGGATTTCTCTGGGAAACGTGTAGCTACTGTTTTGTTGAAAAATCCTGCTTCTTTAAATACTTCTAAAGCATCTTCCCCAAGGCTTCCGACCATTTATAGCTGTAATAGCCCGCAGCATAGCCTCCACTGAAAAATATGAGAGAAAGCAGGAGAAATACACATCACATCAATAGTGGGATAGAGCTGTGTTGCTTTGGTAGCTTCTGCTCGAACAAATGCACACTCGAGACGTTCCAGATGAGGATAGGTATGCCACGCCATATCTAAGAATCCAAAAATTGAGCTGGCGTACACTTAGGATACCTCCATAAAAGGCGTTGAGCTTTTTTATCTTTTGTCACCCATTCTATAGGCAGGGGGCGCTCCGTCTGGTAATGTGTGGCGAAAAGGCGCAAAGGTTTCTTCTTCATAACACCAGTTTTTCCATCAGCTGGCTCGGGAGTTCCACAAAATCACGAGCTACATTGGTACCACTGAGCGAGGGATAGGTTACCTTGGAAAGCATTCCGTGAATGGGCGTGTCCAAACTCGTGAAAGAGGGTCGTTAGCTCATTAAACGTAAGCAAAGAAGGAGCGGTATCCGTTGGGCGGGTGAAGTTGCACACTATAGAGATGTGCGGACGGGAATCTTTGCCCTGCTTATCTATATACTGCTCTTTTGTAGGAGGTCATCCACGCCCCATTGCGCTTGCCTCGCACGAGGGAAAAATCGGTGTAGAAAAGGGCGAGATAATTGCCGTCCTCATCGGTTACCTTTGTAGGTTTGTACTCAGGGTGGTATTTTTCTACCTCCTCGGTAAGGGAGAAGTGTAAGCCGTAGAGCTTGTGGGCAACGGCAAACATACCTTCTACTGCCTTTTCTAAGGATAGATAAGGCTTGAGCGAGGGAGTCATCAATCTGGTAACGCTCTTGTTTGAGTTTTTCGGCATAGTAGGCGAAATCCCACTGCTGGAAGTCGGCAAGCCCCGAGAAAGGTTTTGAGTTGTTCTAACTCCTTAAGAGCTTGCGGTTTGTCTTTTGCTTAACAGTTCGCTCAGGAAAGTTCATCACCTTTTCGGGTGTTTCCGCCATACGTTCTTCCAAAGCAAAATCGGCATAAGAGGGTAGCCCCAAGAGAGAGGCACGGGCTTGGCGTAGCTCGGCGATGCGCAATACATTGTCCTCATTATTATATGACTATTTCCGGCACAACGGCTGTGATAATCGGTGAATAGCTTTTTGGCGTAGGTCGCGGTTGTCAGCATATTTCATTACGGCAGTATACACGGGCATATCCAGCGTAATAACCCAGCCTTGGGTATGGCACTTTTGGGCTTCTTGGGCGAGCATATCAAGGACAAAATCGGGTAGCCCACTCAGTTGCTCCTTATCGGTAATTACCCATTGGTAATGCTGGGTTTCAGCGAGTACATTCTCGGAGAATTTCAGCTTAAGGGTAGCCAACTCTTTATCAATCTTGCGCAAACTTTCCTTATCGTTGAGTGATAAGTTAGCCCCCATTGCGAGTAAAACTTTTGTAAGTTTTTTCAAGGAGTGTCTGTTGTTCCGCAGTGAGTGATAGGTTTTCGCGCTGGTCATACACTGTTTTTACTCGCTTGAAGAGGGCTTCATTCAGGCGGATATCATTGCCGTAGTCAGTAAGCAGTGGCGAGATGCGCTGGGCTTCGGCTTGCAGGGTGTCGTTAGTCTCAGCACTGTTGAGGTTGAAGAACATAGCCGTAAGTCGGTCGAGTTCTAAGCCAGTGTAAGCCAAGGCTTCTATTGTATTTTTAAAACTAGCGGGTTCAGAATTTTTGGGTAATACTATCAATTTGAGCGAGGCTTTCAGCGATAGCTTTCTCAATAGCAGGGTAGATAGTCGCTAGGAGTAAAGCGCGAAAAAGGGCGCCGCGTTATAAGGGGTTTGAAACATATTATACGTGTTTTAATGATGAAAGGGCAAAGATACAACTATTATAGAAAAAAATAAAAAAAGAGATACAATAATTTGTATCTCTTTTTATAAGCTAAGAAGAAAATAGCACTTTATACATTTCCTTCATCTGGAAGGATACCTGCATATCCTTTCATAATACCATGTTGGGAGCGACGAACGAATTGTAGGGATCTCGTCTCGCTCTACAGTAGCCTCCATTTCAGCCTCTATATATTCTAAGGCGTGGGAAGTACTGAGTTTCTTTTGGAAAAGAATACGATAGATATTTTGTATTTCACGAATTTTTCTCGGTAGAGAATCCTCTACGATGTAGGCCAATAGAGTTTACCCTCACATAGGAGAGAGGATTACGAGCAGCCTTGACATAAGGAGGCACATCTTTTCCTACTAAGGACCCCCTGTAACAAAAGCATAGCTCCCAATAGAGCAGAACTGATAGACGGCTGTCATTCCAGCCATTACAGCACAATCTCCCACAGTTACATGTCCTGCTAAGGTGGTGCCATTGGAGAAAAATACAATTGTCCCCTACGATGCAATCGTGAGCGATATGTGAGTAAGCCATAATCAGGCAGTTATTTCCCACCACAGTACGCATACGATCCATCGTTCCTTTTGTTGATAGTAACGCATTCACGGATGGTAGTGTTGTCCCCTATATGGGTAGTAGTTTCTTCTCCTTTGTACTTAAGATCTTGGGGGAATGGCTGAGATAACTGCTCCTGGAAATATTTTTACAGTTTTTCCCGATACGAGCCCCTTCCATAATGGTTACATTAGGACCTATCCAAGTACCTTTCTCCAATCTCTACATTTCTGCAAATAGTAGAGAAAGGTTCTACTACCACATTCTGAGCGATTTTAGCTTCAGGGTGTATATTGACTAAGGGATACATCATATTACTCTTGATTATCGTCTCTTTTTACTATTTTAGCCATAAGTTCTCCCTCGGTTACGAGTTTACCATTAGCGTAGGCATACCCCTGCATATGGCAGATACCACGACGGATAGGGGTGAGTAGTTCCAACTTGAAGATAAGGGTATCTCCGGGGAGTACAGGGGTTTTTTGAACTTTGACATTGTCGATTTTTCATAAAAGTAAGTCAAGTAGTTTTCAGGATCGGGTACAGAGCTGAGGATCAGTACGCCTCCAGCCTGAGCCATGGCCTCAATCTGTAGTACTCCGGGCATGACAGGTGTTCCAGGAAAGTGTCCCCACAAAGAAAGGTTCGTTCATGGTTACACTCTTGGTGGCAATGACATGCTTATCGGATAGCTCAAACACCTTATCCACCAAGAGCATAGGGAGGGACGGTGGGGAGGAGCTTCATAATGCCTATGGTATCAATCAGAGTGCTTGGTTAATATCCACTTTTTGGAATATCATTTTTTGCGTTCGTTGGCGATAATTTTGAAAAGCTTTTTAGCAAACTGAGTATTGGTAAAGTGTCCAGGCTTGTTAGTGATTACTTTTTCCACGAATACGCACTCCTACAAGGGCTAAATCCCTACTACATCCAAGAGCTTGTGTCGAGCCGCTTCATTAGAATAATGTGAGGTCTATATTGTCCAATACACCATTAGGTTTTACTGTAACATTGTCACGATTGAATACTTTTTTAAGCTTCTCCATAGTCTCCTTGGAAGGCTCTTTATCTACATAGATAATAGCATTGTTCAGATCACCTCCTTTGATAAGTCCCTTGTCCAAAAAGTACTTCAAGTTCGTGTAAAAAGCTGAAAGTGCGAGCATTGGCTATATCATCCTTGAACTCAGAAAGCGAGTGCATATAGGCATTTTGGGTGCCGAGTATTTTAGTGCCAAAGTCCACCATGGTGGTTACTTGGTACTCATCGGCAGGGATAAGAGTGATCTCAGAACCTGTCTCCTCATTCTTATAGGAAATGACCTCGTGTACAATATACTCATGGCGCTCAGCTTCTTGGGCTACAATACCTACTTTCTCAATCGCTTCTACGAAATATTTAGCAGAACCATCCATGATAGGAGGCTCAGGTGCGTCCAATTCCATGATGACATTGTCCAAGTTCATACCTACCAATGCAGCAAGAATATGCTCACAGGTCTGTATTTTTTTACTCCTTTTTCTCCAAGACAGTACCTCTTTCGGTACTGGTTACATAGAAGCTTCTGCTTCTATGACTGGGTTGCCCTCCAAGTCTACTCGTACAAATACAAACCCTGTATTCTCATTGGCAGGTTTTAGGGTGAGGGTTACATTCTTTCCTGTATGGAGCCCTTTTTCCTTGTAGGGTAACTGGGGCAGCTAATGTATATTGTTTCACAAAGATATATTTTTAATTACGTAATTTTCTAATATTTATTAAAGTATTGTTTCTAAAAATGGGTTTTTCAATAACTCTAAATATTTCCTGATTTATATTGGCTATTTTACAAATTTTTCTTCTTTTATACTATGGAGAAAAACTTCCTGTTCTAAATAAGCAAATAATGTTTTCTATATAGATAACGTTCAAAAATAAGGAAAAGCAAGCTTTTTTATGATCACTTTTTAGTCTAATATATTCATCAACCTCTTTACTTGTAAGAGTAGGATATTCTTTTAGTTTGCCTTTTATATAAGCAGAGCCTCTTTCTTGAGCAATCTGCTCTATATCCTTTAGGCAACGTTTGTGAATAGTTAGATACTCTGCTCCTGAATTGATATAATATATTATGTTCTGGAAAATCATTGAGTAAATTCAAAAGATTTCTTCAACGGCTCAATATCCATAATATATTAAGAATCAATCTTTTTCTAATTCACCGATTTTCTTGAACAATTCAGGAAGTTTTCTGAATACTACATAGGATTTGTTGTAATCCATATAAGTAAAGGCAGGTGAACCCTGAATTACTTCATTGTCCTTAACATCTCTACCAATTCCTGATTGGGCTTGTATTTTTACATTATTACCTATAGTGAAGTGTCCTGCAATGCCGACCTGTCCGCCTATGCTACAATAGTGCGCCAATCTTACTAGAACCTGCTACCCCTGCTTGAGAGGCAATAACCGTATGAGTTCCTATTTCCACATTGTGAGCTATTTGCACTAAGTTGTCTATTTTTACTCCTTTTCGGATAATGGTAGAACCCATAGTGGCACGGTCTATAGTGGTATTGGCTCCAATCTCTACCTCATCTTCAATCACTACATTGCCTATCTGAGGGATTTTCTTGTAGGAACCATCTTCTTGAGGGGCAAAGCCAAAGCCATCCGCTCCAATGACTACCCCTGAGTGGAGAATACAGTTGGCACCTATTACAGAGTCCGCACAGAGGGTTACTGCACTGAAGATAATAGTGTTATCTCCTATTGTGACATTGTCTCCTATGTTGGTGTTGGAATATATCTTTACATTGTTGCCTATCTTACAATGTGCCCCAATAGAAGTAAAAGCACCTATATACACATTCTCACCTAAAGTAGAAGAAGAATTGATAAACACGGGTTCTTCTATGCCTACCTTGGTAGCTATGCGCATTTGATTATAGTATTCTAATAGTTGTGTAAATGCCAAATAAGGATCAGCTACCCTAATCAATGTAGATTTGATAGGTTGTTCTGGATGGAAGTCATCCTTTACAATCACCACAGAAGCCTCTGTCGTATAGATAAAGTGCTTGTACTTAGGATTGGATAAAAGGTAATAGTCCCAGGACCCCTTCTTCAATCTTGGAGAGTTTGTAAACTTCCACTTCAGGGTCTCCAGTGACAGTTCCATTGAGGACTTGTGCAATCTGACTTGCAGTAACTTTATGTAACATAGAAACTTAAGTTCTTGTAAGATAGGTGTTTACTCTATTGATAGGTGTTTTTTTGAGTAAATATACCCTCTTTCATGGCACAAAAAAATAAAAAAATATAATTTACATAGCGCATATTTTTGTATAATTTTTCTCCACAATTTTTATTTTTAACCCTCTTAAAAATAAAGAGAAAACTCTTTATAGTTTAAAAATCAGAAGGATACAAAAGATATTTTTCGTGTCTTTTTGAATTTTTCTAAGTATCTTGCCAGCTTGCTTTTGATCTCTTTTTTCACTCTTGTGCTGGAGGAGCTGCTCTTTGAGGGTTTTGTTACCTGCCAGTTTATCGAAGGAAGACGAAAAAGTTAACCTTCACAGCAGAAGTCTGTTCATAGGCCTTTATTAGCCAAGAAAGGTTCAGTGTGGATAGTGTAGGAGTATGGCTTAGATCTTCTCCATAGCATACTTTTCCATTGTATTTAGGATTCTTATCCCCAGCATTGGGCTTAGGGGTGAAGGTAAAGGCTGTTTTTTCCAAATAAGGAGAGCCATATATTTGGAATTGCCATTGGGTACCACGCCCCATACTGATGTTAGTCCCTCGAAGAAACATAGGCTTGGGTATGGGTTTACCGCAGTCATATTGGGAAGATTAGGAGGAGCTACAGGGTAGGGGATAGATAGCCTTGCGGTCATAGCTCTTAAGAGGCACTATCTTCAGGGTACACTGGATACCATTCTTGAGCCATTTCTCTCCATTGATCATCTGGGCATATTCGGCAATGGTCATCCCATAGACCACAGGGACAGGGTGCATACCTATAAAGCTTTTATAAGAAGATTCCAGTACAGGCCCATCTATATAGTGACCGTTAGGATTCGGACGGTCAAGGATTACCAAGGGGATATAGTTCTCAGCACAGGCTTCCATCACATAGTGTAGGGTCGAGATATAGGTGTAGAAGCGCACCCCTACATCCTGTAGGTCAAAGAGCATGACCTCTATCCCTTTAAGCTGTTCTGCTGTAGGTTTCTTATTCTTCCCATATAGGGAGATAATGGGTAGTTTAGTCTTGGGATCTACTCCATCCTTGATTACTTCTCCAGCATCAGCTGTACCTCGAAAACCATGCTCAGGAGCGAAAACTTTGGTGATGTTTATCTTCTTGCCAAGAAGAAAATCCACCAAATGTTCGTTCTGTACCGTGATGGTGCTGTCCTTTTCATGGACAATTTTTTGAATAATCCCTGTATGATTGGTAACTACTCTATACGCTTGCCTGCAAGCATAGGAAAAGTACTGATAGGATTGGTTGGCACCTGTTCCTACATACTCATATTTCTTAATAGAAATATTTTTGTGCAGAAAAGTTGTCCAAAAACACCTATAAGTAATAGTGTAATTTTGCTCATTCTAAAAATTTGCATTTTTATTTTGAATATTGAATTTTTATAGCCCGTCGTTTGGTTCATAATTCAGGGGCAAAAGTAGTATTTCTTCTCCAATTATCAAAATCGCCATCGAGTGCTATTGCACTTGGGGTGGTGATGATTCTTATAGCTATTGCAACAGGGAGGGGCTTGCAGGAACGTATCCGACAGAAAATAGCTCTCTCAATGGGCATATCCAGATATTCAATTACGATACCAATCGCTCGGAGGTCTCTATTGTGCCTATTTCGAATCAGGAGGATTTCTATACAGACCCTCAGTTCTTCAACCGAGAAGGGAAAAAGGTACTGCACCCACAAGGGGTTATCACCAAGGGATCATCCGTACTGAAAAACTTTTGAGGGGATTATAGCTATGGGGTAGGGAAGGACTTTGATGCTCAGTATATGAAGCTTACACCAAAGCAGGAAAAATTCCTGATTTCAGTTCTGATACTCTTAGCAATGAGGTGCTTATATCGGAATATTTGGCCAATCGATTAGAACTCTCCGTAGGGGACACTTTGTAATACTCTCTTCCTCAGAGAAGAGAGTGAAGGATACCGAATCAACGCAATTTTACTATAGCGGGAATATATGCTTCTGGTTTTCAGCAATTTGATGCTGCTTATATTCTTGTGGATATTCGCCAACTACAAAAAATAAATAAGTGGACACCCCAGCAAGTAGGGACTTTTTGAGGGTTTTTATCAAGGACTTTGATCAGATGGATTCTGTAGGGGAATATGTCTATAATCATATTCCTACTACCTATGATTCACAGACGATTGCTCAGAAGTATCCAACTATTTTTGAGTGGTTTCATACTTTTGATCTCAATATCTTCATCATCATTGCTATAATGGTGATTGTAGGCGGGTGAATATGATTACAGCCATCCTTGTGCTGATCCTAGAGCGAACACCTATGATAGGTATGCTGAAAGCATTGGGAGCGACCAACTGGAATATCCGTAAGATATTTCTCTACAATGCAGCTTACCTGATAGGCTTAGGGCTTTTCTGGGGAAACCTTATAGGGCTTAGTTTGCTCTGTATACAGTATTATTTTTGCTCCTCTGAAACTGGATCCTACCGTGTGATATATGTGACTCGAAGTTCCTATCTACTTACATATGGGCTATATCATAGCACTTAATATAGGAATTCTTATCACTTGCCTACTCATGTTACTGGTTCCTCTATATAGTAAGCAGAATATCTCCCATTAAGGCTATAAAGTTTGAGTAATATAGAAAGACATCCATCAGACAATTCTCTTTTTGATTAATCGTATGGTAGAGATGCGATAAATTGCATCTGTATCTTAATATTCATATAGTGATACAATTCTTGTGCCCTCTATGTCGGTGCGAGTTTGTAGCTTGTGCCACCTATATTGAGAAATTGTATAAAATGAATATACCCTATATCAGTCTTTTTGGTTTTTCAGAAATAGGTTTTTATATAGTCGTCATACTCAGCCCATCTATCATCTCCTAAATATTCAAGACGACTATCATTAGGGATATAGATATTTTTAAATTAGGACAATTTTTAAATATATCGTCGAGGCTATTTCTACCCTTTCCCTTTATCATTATTTTGGGAGGATTCTTACCTTGAAGTATAATAGTTTTTAAATCTTGACAATCATCAAATGCGTTTGGATAAATTTCTTTTTGACATTTTTAGGTATTGTAATACTGACAATACCTGTGAAAGCAAAAGCAGATCCCCTAATAACTCTAATTTTTCATTCAAAATGATTTCCTTTAGATTGTGTAATCCAGAGAAACCATAGGAGCAAGGGAGTTCTACATTTTTCTCCTATTATAATAGATTCTAAATTCCTACATTCTTTGAAGATTTCTTGAGAGATGCCTTTTTACATTTCTTAACTCCTCTACACTATTCATATCTAATTTCTTGATAGTTTTTAGGAACCATTTTTGTTAGAGATTTCTTTTTATCTCTGCATCATACCCAATTTCATAATCAGAGCTGCGTATCTCAGGAGGGATTAAACTGATAAAGTTGTCTCCCAGTTTCCTCCTTCTTTGGGTCCATAAAGTCTTTTATGGAGTATATCAATATAAAAATCTCCATCCTGACCTATTTCTTTTTGGGGCTCCTGTTCCCTGAGAATAGACGACCTACACCTTTATCAGGGACTCCTGCTTTGTCCATCTTTTCCATTAGAGCCAGGTTTTCCATCTTCACCCCTTAGGGTCCTCGCTTTCCATCCTCACCCTTAGGTCCTTGCTTTCCGTCTTCACCCTTGGGTCCTTGCTTTCCATCTTCTCCCTTGGGTCCTTGCTTTTCCATCTTCACCCTTAGGTCCTTGTTTTCCATCTTCGCCCCTTCGGGTCCTTGCTTTCCATCTTCGCCCTTGGGTCCTGTTCTCCTAAATCGCTTGCCTGTTCGCCTTTGAGTCCTCTGTCTCCTGTCCCCTGTTCCCGACTCCTTGCGTGCTCCCGTCTCCTTTGTTGCCTTGGTCTCCTTTATCTCCCTTGTCCCCTTTCTCCCCTTTTTCTCCTTGTAATCCTCTTAGGGAAATAGGGTTTCCCCAGCCTTGTGCTGTCTTTGCTCCATAGAGGTTGGAGGTAGAAAAGGTCTCAAATAGTAATCTCAATACTACCTAAGGAGGCATCGGGAGCTCCAGTTCCTGGAGTGGATAAGGTTGCCTTTTTGTACTTCGGTACGTTCCACTACTAGTTTCTTTCTGACAGTTAGTAATAGTAAAACTGCTTATCAATAAGATAGTTAAGATGATGTATCTTTTTCATAGCATTAGTTTTAGCTGAAATGATTCCATTGTTTTGTAAGATCTCCACAAAGTTAAGAATAAAGGAGGAATTAACCTAATTTTTGTGTAAAACAATACAACAAAGGGTATTTTAAGAAAGTTTCCTTAGAAATTTTTAAGATGAATAGATTAATCTTCTATGAATACTCTTTTTATCCTTCGTGAAAGGAGGTAATCAGTTCATAGGAGATAGTTTTTGCGGTTTCAGCTAAGGTCTCAGAGGTGTGTCGCTCATCAAAATGACAACTTCTTCTCCTTCCTCATAGTCCCAATCCTGTAATATCCACCATGATCATGTCCATACATACATTTCCTACGATAGGACATTTTTGTCTTTGATAAAAACAAATCCTACCTCCTTACCATAGATACGGTTAGCCCATCGGCATGTCCTACTGAAATGGTAGCTATCTCCATAGGTTTCTGTGCTTGGAATCCAAAATTGTATCCTACATAATCTCCCTTCTGGATAGTATGTATCTGGGAGATGATGCTCTTGAGAGTTGTTATGGGTTTGAAACCTTCTGTAGGCGAGGGTCACTGGCAACCATACATTCCTATCCCGCTACGTACCATATCGAAATGTGCTTCAGGGTAGTTGAGTATACCAGAGGTATTACAGTTGTGATAGATGATCTGTGTGAGAAGTGATTTTCCAATTTCTTCTGGAAAGCCTTAAAGAGGGCAATCTGTTTTTCCATAAAAGGGCGTGCCTGAAGGTCTTCGGATGCCAATAAGTGAGAAAAGGCGGTTCTTACTTTGAGTTCCTCGTGTCCCTTGAGTAGTTCGCAAACCTCATCAATTTCTTCTACTGAAAAACCCAAACGATTCATTCCTGAATTACACTTAAGGTGGAAGGATACTGGTGTAGCTGTTTTTTTCCTTGGCAAAGTCTATAAAATGGGTGATGAGCCTTTTGGAATAGAGGGTAGGTTCCAAGTTATAACGAACGATGTCTTCAAAATCCACCAACTGAGGGTGGAAAAATAAGAATAGGACGAGTAACCCCAGCCTTGTGAAGTTCTATTCCTTCACTGGTGAAGGCCACGGCAAATTCATCCGCTAAGTCCTTTTTCTCCAAGTACTGTGCTACCGCAACGGAGCTATTTCCGTAAGAGTTGGCTTTGACTACGGCTAAAAAGCGAGTACCTTCCTTGAGATGTTTTTTGAGTTGACGTACATTGTGCTGGAGATTGTCCAAGTGAATCTCTAAAGTAGTTTTCTTGTACTGACATTTTTCTATGACTGTTTTTATTTTTTTATAATAGGAATATAAGATACTCTAAATAACCAATACCACAAAGGGTAAGAGACTCCCTATGAGTACCCCCTATGGCATAGCTGTTGTCGGGGGCATTGGCTATCTTGTATCTCGGCGATGTTCTGTTGTAGTGAGATCATTTGTTCTTAGGTTTCAATTTTTCTTTAGTATAAGGGATAAAGGCTAACCTCCCTGTAATTTGTGCATTTTCAAAGAGAAGAGGCTCCCAAGAGGGGTATCCTTCCATAGGATTTGCTTGATTGCTACTAAGGATTCCATAGGATAAGAAGCAAGTCTTTGGGAAAAATAATCAATTTCCTTTGTCCATGTCCGCTATATTTTCGAAAAACAGAAGCATAGAGTCCCTTACGCTCTGCCCATATGCATTTTTCCACAAGTCAGGAGCCAAGGAGAGTTCTGCAAGGGCACCTACCCCCATCTTTCGTTCAATAGCAGGAGCGATGACAAAGGGGCCCTATTCCGATACTCAGTTCAGGTAAGCGAATAGAAGCTGCTTCTGTGGCAAATACATAATCGCAGGCGGCTAGTATGCCTACCCCTCCACCAACAGCCTTGCCATGAGCCCTGCCTATGACAGGTTTTTGACAACGGCGAATCGCACAGAGTACATGGGCAAATCCACTGAAGAAACGTTGCCCACTTTCTAAAGGAATCTACCTGCACAAGTTCGTCAAAAAGCACCTGCACAGAAGGCTTTTCGCCCTGACTGCGGAGGATAACTACTTTTTATTCTCTTGTCAGCAGAGAGGGATGTCCAGCTCCTTAGCCAAGCGCTGCAGCAATTCCATAGAGAGTGCATTGGCCTGTTCGGAGGCAAATTCTACAGTAGCGATACTGTCAGTTGTGGTTGTATATACGTAATCCATAGTTCTTTGTTGTTAGGTTTTGTCGTTAGTAACTGAAGGCTAATCCTTAATAATACTCTATCTGTCGTTTTTCTTTCAGATATACACTCTCAAAATTTCCTTTTTACTTTTGTATTAGAGTCTTCTTTTCGTAATATAGTTCTGGTGAGAATCATATTTGTATTGGTAATTGTACTCTAAAGAGCGCTTGCTGTCGAGAATAATCTTATCCTTGATCACATTATTATATGCATCATGCTTCCATTTCTCGAGAAGTAGTTTTGTCTCCCTTTAGCATTGTAAGTATCACTTTGGAAAGATTTCCAAGGAATCATAGTAGTTTTTAAGGGTGCTTTTGTAACTCATTTTTATTATTAAAATTACTCACCCTCTACCAATTGGTCTATGTCATTGTAAACAAATTCTGTATGAGAAAGTTCTTTTTCCTCTCTATAAATTGTGGAAAGAATGATATGATGCTTGTTGTCATAATTATTTTGTGTATATTGTATGAGTTTATCATTTCGTAATACTCTTCTTGGATGGCATTCCTTTTCATTATAGGAAAAAACAATCTTTCCTTCTTGGCATAGTTCCATAGAAATTCATTTCATAGAAAGAAACCTTCCTTGATCATCATAATGATAGATGAACCTACTGTTTAATTTGGCCTTTCTTGATAATTATTATTTCTCTCAATGTTTCGACGGTTAAAGAAATATTCCTTTACAAAATTTAATTCCTTATTATTGTATTCGCCACTTTTAGGTATTTTACTCGCCATTAAGTTTACTAAATGGGTTTTTCTTTTTGTCCCCAGCAAAATAGTCGAGTAAAGTGGATACTAATAGAAGTAGGTATTTTCCTATCAAATATTGGTTTTAGTTGCAAAACTAATTATTTTTTTTTATTGAAAAGCACACGGCGCTTTACTACCTAGGGTTTTGTATACTGGTTTGCTAAGCATGATCCTGCGGTAATGCTCCAAAGAAGTATATAGTAATTTCTACTGAGAGAACCTTTGAGGGATTCAAATTTTCATAGGAATCTACCTCTTGGGCTCTTACACAGAAACCACAAAAAGGAAAAAGAGGTAAATAATTCCCCTAACCCCAAGGACAATCAATAACCCATGATAGTAACCCATTCCATAAAGTATCTAAAATAGTAAAATTAAAAAGTCACTATTTTCCTCTCCACAACTTCATAGCCGTTTCGGCAAACTCTCTTATAGTCGTCTTCATCGTCAAGGAAAGGGTTTTATATGAGTCTCTACCTCGAGGCAATAGAAAGGACTATAATAGAGTAGATACGTGAAGAACGGTTTTGATCATAACTCTCATCTTCTGTGTCAAGGCTGTCAATCTCTTGGTAGAGCTGTTCTGTAATCTGCTTTCTTCCCTGAAAGTCTTCTAGGGTCTTGAAGGAAAGTCAAATACATTTTCAGGAAGTTCTCTTAGTTCATCGAAGTCATAAGCCTCCCTCATGCTGCTCAATAACCTCAAGCAGACGGCTAATGCTCATAAAGCGAGGTTGTTGTTGGTCTTGTTCTTCGTGGTCAAGATGACAAACCATTCCTTGCGTGCCCCTCCTACAAATACACACACCAATAATTGAATTTTCATCGGTAAGAATTACTTTCAAATCATTAAAGAGCTGTATAATCATCGAAAGAAAATCCTGCATTCCTCGAAATCCTCATCTTCAACAGTGCTATAAAACCATCTCTTCCCACGGATAAAACGTTCTTCTCCATAGAATTTTTCTAATTGTTCTATGTCATGGCTATCAATCCCAGCTTTTCTAAGTTCATCAAATACTTTCATATATTTTTACCCATTAACAATTGATAATTACCCATTAAATTGTTCTATTCATAAGGCTACTACCAAATTCTTTTAGAATATTCTTTTTCTCCTCAGGGACATCAAGAGTATCTAAGATAGTGAATGCCTTTAGCGTGTAAGCCTCTACTTGTGCTCTAAGGAAGGTATGACTTCTCAGCAGCTATAAAAACTCCAGTTACACGAGTGATTTTCTCCTCCTCACTCTTGGGTTCAGTGGAATAGAGTGTTAGCAATTCTTGTTTTTGTTCAGGAGTACCTTTCTCTAAAAGCCTTGAGATAGAGGAGCGTTTTTGTTTTGGAGGATATCTCCTCCTATTTTTCTTACCAAAGGAAGCATCGCTAAAAGGTATCCAAATAATCGTCTTGTAATTGGTAAGCAATGCCAAAGCAAGCCCTAAAAATCATATATCTTTTTGCTTATTTTTCTTCTGAGGTCTGAGCAATGATTGCTCCCATCTGGAGTGCAGCCCCCACAAGGACAGCTGTTTTGTAAGCAATCATTTTGAGATATTGGTCAGTGGAGACCTGTGCTTGTTGCTCGAAATCTACATCATACTGTTGTCCTTCGCATACTTCAATAGCAGTTTTGCTGAAGATTTTTGGCTAATTCTTGAAAAATATTTGGCCTCATACTGCTCAAAAATACTGATAGGCAAGAATAAGCATAGTATCACCAGAGAGGATTCCTGTATTGAGATTCCATAGTATGTACTGTAGGGATGTCCACGCCTAAGAGGTGCTGCATCCATAATATCGTCATGCACCAAGGAGAAGTTGTGAAAAATTTCCACCGCAAGAGCAGCATAGAGTGCTTTGTGGTAATCTGTTCCAAAAATATCTGCACTGAGCATCGTCAGGGTGGGGCGTAGGCGCTTTCCCCTCACATTGAGGATATAATGGATAGGGATCATACAAATTTTTGGGTCTCGCTCCTTCAAGTGCTCTTGCATAAAGGCGACAAACTCATTTTTGATAATCAGTAATTAGTTGCATAACTCTTTATTGTTTATCATTATCATTATCGTCTACTCCATAGAACTTTTACTCTATTTGGATACGTTCTCTTCCCATTGGCCAGACGCCATTGGTTTGTGTCGCGCAGTGAATAGGCACAGCCACAATATTCCTGCATATAGAAGTGCTCACGCTTGCTGATTTCAACATACGGGCAGAACCTCCTTTTTCGCCAATTGTGTGTCCAGTGTTAGCTCCTTCGTAAGGGGCAACGGCACGTAACCCACTGTCATTGATTTGGTCAAAATTTTTCCAGCGGAAAATGCCCAAGGAACTGGTAATAGTATCAAAACCATGTTCGTATGCATAGAGAGCGGTGCGCTCAAAACGCATATCAAAGCACATAGTACAACGCTTGCCACGCTCAGGCTCGTATTCCATCCCTTTAGCTCTCTCATACCAATTGTCCACATCATAATCTGCATCTACAATTGGGATACCGAGTTTTTCAGCAAAGCGGATATTCTCATTCTTGCGGATTTCGTATTCTTTTTTAGGGGTGGATGTTGGGATTATAGAAAAAATGGTATACTCAATACCTGAGGCACTGATAGCTTCCATTACTTCTCCAGAACAAGGAGCGCAGCAAGAGTGCAAGAGAAGCTTCTTACCTCCATTGGGTAAAACTAATTTTTCACGAATCAATTCCATAGGAAATTTCTATATGATAAGGGTTTTTATCTAAAAAGACTTTCATGCAGGATGAAAAGCCTTTTCTAATCTTCATATTATGAGCAACTATTCTAAATGCTTTACCTAAAAAGCGAGGCAAAGTTACGATTATTTTTCGAGAACGGCAATAACTTTCTTACATTTTTCTTTTAAGCTGAGATAGCCTCTACTTCTTTGTTAATTTTTCTTAACTAACCCTTGAAGTACTTTTCCAGGAGCAAGTTCAATGAAAGTAGTAGCACCGTCCTGAATCATCTGCTGTACACTTTGTGTCCATTTGACAGGAGCAGTCAGCTGAGCGATAAGATTTTTTTCTTGATAGTCTCAGGATCGGTCATAGCAGTGGTAGTCACATTCTGATAGATAGGACAAAGTGGTTTTTGGAAAGTGATTTCTCCGATAGCCTTGGCCAATTCCTCTTCAGCAGGTTTTCATCAATGCTGAGTGGAAAGCTCCCCAACAGGAAGAATAAGAGCACGCTTGGCACCTGCTGTCTTGAGGGTTTCGCAAGCCTTTTCTACTGCCCTCATAAGCACCAGAGATGACTAGTTGTCCAGGGCAGTTATAGTTGGCTGGAGTTACTACGCCCTCAGTGTTCTTGCAGGCTTGTTCAACGACTGCATCGTCAAGTCCTAAAATAGCGGCCATAGTTCCTCTTTGTAGCTCACAGGCCTTTTGCATAGCCTCGGCACGTTTGGCCACCAAGCGCAGACCCTCTTCGAAGGTTAGTACTCCACTGGCTACTAAGGCAGAGAACTCTCCCAAGGAATGTCCTGCAACCATATCAGGGGTGAAAGCTTCACCCAAGACTTGTCGTTGGATCACAGAGTGGAGGAAGATAGCAGGCTGGGTAACACGTGTTTGCTTAAGGGACTCTTCATCACCAGCAAACATGACGTCAGTGATAGCAAAACCTAAGATATGGTTAGCTTCTTCAAAAAGAGATTTAGCAGAGGACTAGCATCATATAAGTCCTTTCCCATTCCCACAAATTGGGAACCTTGTCCAGGGAAGATATAGTCTTTTTCATGTTGTATCTTGAGTTTGTGTATCTCGGGGCAAAGATAGGGGCTTTTTTTAGAGATGGACAAGAAAATTTCTGGAGGTAACAACACAAATAGAAATAATGGAATACAAATAGTGGGAGCCTACAATTCCTTCTGTAGAGTTGAATAAAAAGAAGGTAATTAGTACATAAATGCCCAAAAGATATTTGTCTTTTATACCAAAAGTAAATAAACACATGAAAGAGAATTAATAAAGAGAAAATCCACTAAAGCTCTCAGGTTTCTACTTCAGGTACTTAGATAATTATTGCTGCAAAGTGTGAAAATCATAGCTGCTTTTGAGAATAATCTTCTCTGATCTCCTGCACCCTTTCTCCCTAAGAAGGGAGATCTCTTTAAAACTTGCCCAAGCAGCAGTGTTCGTTCTATTTCTAATCTCATCATTAAAATAATTGTTCTTTTTGACGATAAGAAAAGGTAAAAGGAATAGATAATGGAGAGAAGCAACTTGTAATATATAATCTTCTTCCCTTGATTTGACCTTTTTCATCAGCTCAACCCATAGGAATACAAGCATAATAATCCCGATTCCTAAATAACTACTACGTGCTTGTATAATCAGAGATACTATTATTAGAAGTATAAAATAGAAAAGTGATATGCCAAGAGGTAATCCATTTTGTCTTGTTCTCTCTCCACTGACCAATAACCCATAACAAAAACTAATAAGAATCCTCAACCAATCATACTCTGATGCAGAGTAACACTCCACTTCATAGGTCTCAATATAGGAAGATATCTCCTAAATATCCTTTTTGATAAAGAGAAAAGAAAAGAGAGTTTTTGATATTGTTTTACTAAAAAGGACATAGGAGATAAATATTGAGCGTCATAGTTGATAAAGACTATAAAATGGAATATGATAAAAGGGTAAAGTTCTACTGTAAAAAGCAACTAGCAATAGGTAGCATGATAAAAAGAGACTAATAATCTATATGACGAAAGGAATCCTTGTAAAATTGTCAGACCATAATATACTTTGAGAAAATTTTATAGAGCTTAATAGAGCAATCATGATAGGATGAGGGTTTATGAATAGTTCTCTTATAAATCCATAGAGATAGACATAGATAAGAGTAGAGACAATGCCTAATCCTAATATCATCTTGATGTTTGTAAGGATACAGACAGATTAGAAAGGAGAGAGAGAATAGTGATGAAAAAGTTCTATAAGGGTTGATATTATGAATAATGTTTTCCATTTGAAGAAGATCATACTGCGAGAGGATGGTGTATAACATTCCATTATAATTCTGAAAAGATAACTCTAGAGGAAAATCAGTATAATAGATATTAAAGTCTGAGGAATGAAATAAAATACACTCCATACTACATAGGATAAAAAGTATTTAGAATAGGTGTAAAAATATTTTCTATGATAGGGAATCATCTAATGTTTTGTTTTGTTGTTGTTTGAGTGATTTGAAATTTCATAAACAGAGATTGCACTCACTTTACTGAGTAAAGAATCCCTCCTTACCATCTAAAATACCTAACTTAGATATATAGGTTTTGAAAATGAGTCATTTGGCATTCATCTTTAGCGGATTGTAACGCTTCCCTTAAGGAACATCTCCTCTCCTCTTAACTTTGCCATAGAGGACAGCTTTCTCGCAGTAGGACTTATAATCGGATACCGAATAATGTAAAAGCTTGTAGCTTGAGCGTCCCAACAGTTCCTACAGTGAGTGTTTCACTGCACTTTCTTTCAGGTACATAGTGATACTTTTTGACTTCGTGGAACAAACGAAAATTTCGATCTCCTTGAGTGCCTGAAAAATGGATAGATTTCCGGCAAAGAAAAACAATCGATATGAAATAGTAGTACTTCTCAGGATTGTTGAGTGCATAGGATAATCTCCTTTTTAGTTCAGGGGTAGTACGTGCTATCGCTCTCTAAAAAGGCACCCAATCATTGGAGGCGCTCTCAAGTGCTAAATTGCGCTGTTGGGCAAAAGTCCTCGAACTTATTTTTGGGATAACCTTCACCTTGGGGAAGGGACTTGCTATAGCCACTGTATTGTCACTACTAGGGAATCCACAACAATAATTTCATCCACAGAAATCAAAAGCTTGTAGTACATCTCGCAGAATATTTCTTTCTCTTCATTATAAGATGATACAGTCCACTTACTTTTTCAGTTAAGATTGCATTCATTTTTGTGCAAGGCAGTATGTGACTTTTGTGCTTTAATATATATATGATTCATATTGGTTTTGTACATGGACAATTTCCCTATGGAGGAGAAAATAACGTCTAATATAAAGCTCCTTGTTACAGAAATGGGATATGCTTCTATGTTTTTCATCTCATCATTCACTAGAACAAATAGATGAAGAGGATAAAGATATAACTTTTGTAGATATCCAGAAAACAAGGTTATTTTCTTCATCCCAAAGTCTCTTTTTAGTGATAAGGTAAGAATTGAAAATAGATATTCTTGTTTTTCATAGGAAGAGTTTTTAGTGCCAAACGAGAAAAATATTAAAACAAACTAATTGCAAAATGTTATGTTGCATTAATAGGACTACTTTTTGGCAGGCTGAGAAACCACTTAGAGGATTTCAAGTAGATGACAAAAGAATTTCATTAATTATTTGTTTTACAAAAGGTTTTAAGATACCTCTTTTTCATATATAAAAAGAATCAAAGGTAGAAAAATATCACATAATTTATAACATATGATGCTTTTCTACAGTATTATGTGAGGAATATAAAAAGAACTCACACAGGCATTAGGGACTTAAAGATGATCATAGACTCAGAGCAACATCCACTATCGTATCACTCCTATAATTATTCTTAGAAAAAGAACCCTATTAGCAGTGCAGTATGAGTTATATTGGATAAACGAGCGGATCGTTTAACGTTGGTATCTGGGAAGAAATCCATAAAAATTTCCTGATTGGCAATTTGTCTTGATGGGTAGTGGGAAGGAACTCACCTAATCTCACGCACAATGGTCGAGGAGAAGGAACCTACCGAGCGTATGACTTTTTAGGGAAAAGTAGGAGATAATTTTCCCTATTCATAATAAGGCAGCTATCTTCATGTTTGTCTTCCCAAATGGAGAGGGCAGGGCGGGTGATTACAGTTTTGATGGAAGCACAACAAGCGGGAGTTGTACCTCTATTGCTTTGATTGTTCAGCAGGGTGAGGGATAGTGTCACCTAATGCCGAATGGTAGCACCCAGTAAAGACCCTTTGACATGGAAGAATATAAGCATCGACTGAGTATCGACGATGAATAGTCCTCGAAGATGAAGAAAGATATGACATAGTATACTTACAAAGCTAAAGAATATAGTGTCGAAAGCTATTGTGCAAAACAATGGACGACAGATTATTTAAAAGTGTATTATGAGCATTTGGCAGATGAGTTTAGAACTACAGAATACAAAGCTCTTGCTTATCGTTTGGCATTAGCCTCATGTTTTACTTTTATCACGCCTTTCTTTTTGATGGTTTCAATAGGCACACCTGCACATAGAAGGTATAGCTGATTTCTTTCGTCTTGCTTTTTGTAGTGTTGTTTGATACCACAGCTATTGTCTATGTAAATCTGCTGTTTATCTTCCTAAAGTGCTGCTACCACTCACTTATCAACACTAAGAAAGTTTCTCAGTACTTTTTGGGTATAATTTGCTTTGTGATGTACCCGCATATCTACTTAATTTTATAGATGAGCAGCTATAGGGTCATTATAACAAGACGCGTTTACACCTGTGTGATTTGAGGCTTTGTAGAAAACGAACACAATCCACGCTGACACTCATGGTTGGATTTACACAGACTGACATGGGCTATTTTGCACCATGCTGTAGTACTAATTGTGTTTATATGGATATTCCTTTATAAGAAAGGTACAAGTCGGAGAAGAAGAGGTAACACAGCGAAAGACTCCTACTTTATAACCTCAGCATACAGTGTTGGATTCTAATGGCCCTACACTTATCTTTGGGACAAGGAGGGTCATTTAGAGCAGAGCATTCCTCTCACTGTAATGGATGCAGTAGCATGCACGCGATATTTCTCAGGTAAATACGCTACTAAATACACCTTTCACCGTCTTTCGTACCATAGGTAAGAACAAAAGGTTTTAAGGACTAAATTTACTACAGATGCTTATAGTAACGAAAATATCAAGCCCTATCAAACAATATACGTACAGATGAGTCAGCAATCTCTAATATAGTGGTTATTATTCTTGAAAGGTGGCGAGCGAGTACTTTTGTGATGAACCAACGAGCTACGTCCTTCTCGTATCTATTGCAGCCACGCCTGTAGACTCATTGTTTGGGCAAGGATGCTATTTTCACCAACATATTCTCCAACAGTGGTGACATTCTATTGAAGGGATTACTCAGCGGTCACGGCAGGGATGCCTACTTTTCAGAGCGGCATGGGTACCCGCCCGGGCTATGCTCGGCGTAAAATATCTTCATTACCTGCAGGATATTTTGCATCGCCTGGGTATGGTCAAAGCCACTGCTACGTATGGGCTACTAATTGGTTCAATGAACTTTGATGGAGAGATTTCACCCATCAAATCGGTTATCGGGACCTATTTAGGGCCGTACCATGAATTTACGATGACCGCGAGCTATGGCTGGAGAAACAGAATAGATGACGAACCTTTCTTACGTAATATTTTGCCAAGAATATTAATCAAAGTGAAGCGTCCTTTTTAGTAACGGTTTACATACTATCCTCTCGTGGACATGCTACAGTGCCTGAACCTTATACAAGTTTAATAAGTGAGATATACTCATGCACAATGTGAGTGGAGAGAGACTGATTTTTCGCTATTCTTTGATACTGTCAAGGTGAGAAGATTGGTATGCCACATTATATTTATGAATAGCTTTTTCGTGATCTCAGATCACAACTGAAGCCATGCAGGATTATTACGAGCAAGAAAACAGCACACCACCCGCTTGCCTATTATCCTACTTTGTTCGAATAAAAGCACCTTCCTGAATTCCTCAAGGGAGTTCAGCTACATTAGGTCAACAGATAGATGTCCTCGCTTTGCGAGTAGATCTTGTGGGGTATCAGCCTTTTTCGCTCTTGGGGACGATGAGTCTTCCCAGGTGATAAGGCAGATGAGACACCTCTCGTGCCTTTGTTACACATACTCAGGGCCCTATCAATCCTATACAAAGGTACTGGTATATAATGGCACCCGATTTCTGCAGGGAGAGTGGTGAGGGCCATGCTGAGATTTAGGACCTCATCCGCAGCCTCAAGCTAAATCCTCCATAACGAAGGAAATGAAAAAGGCATCGCTGATGTTGCGAGGCCAGCACAACCATAGAGATTGCTAATGGAGGATTATCCATGATAAGCTGATGAGTAAGTCACAGATGGGTGGTGTTACGTAGATGCCTTATAAAATTCCTGTGCATGCTGGTAATCAACAGGTTTCCCAATGTCAATCAATATCCTATATTGGATCATGAACCAAAGTTTTCCACAGCTTCGATCAATTGTTCCATACGTCAGTAATGTCACAATATTTTCCTTTAGGAATTTTCTCGTAAAGATTTTTCGGTATATAAACTGCATTAGAATAATATATAAGCTAGGGTTTTCTTTAAAGTTAACTCCTCTTCTTGATTGGTTTCAAAAATAGTATAAAGAGACATCTACTTTGTATTCAGTAGAGACCACCGACATATCTCGCTTGTTCATTGATTAACTTTTAGGTAGAGAACTCAAAGAGTGATGTTAGGTGAATAAATCACTACTATCATAACATATTCTGTTGCTATAGAGTCAACTAAAGGCTAAATGCACCCAAACTGTACCCTAAGAGGTTCTTCTTCTTGCTCTGTATTCGATGTGAATACCCTTTTGCTTCCATCTCCAAAATAGTCCATGATTTGTTGTCCGAGGTATTTGTAGAGATGTGAAACTTTCGATGTCAAAACTGAGCAGTCTATCAATATTATATTCTATGATAGGCTTACCACCAAACGGAAGCATAGGGCTGGAACCCTGTATCAGGCTTAGGCGCTTTCCTCGCCCTCTGCCATAATCACAGCTTCTACAGGGAGTTTTCGCTTTTGTTTTCTAGTCTGCTAAAAGCTCCACCATCCTGTCCTTTTTGGATCAAGAACAGGTAGGGATCTTGATATCCTGGCTCTAAAAGCTTTTCAAAACTCTGATAAGCACTACTCTGTAAAAAGATGTTTGAATGATCGGTTGCAAATATCCTCTAACTTCTTTTGTAGATTTTGTTCATTTACAATAGAACGCCTAATATCTCATCGTTATAGAACCAATTACTCTATTATTATCATCTACTACAAAGAGGATAAAGCTCTCACTGATATCCTGTAACTCACTTTAGTTTTTAGCCTCAATTAAATGTCCTTATGTATTAAAAACATCCGTTTCCATGTATTTATCTTTTGACTACAAAAATCTTGTACTAATACAAGGTAAATTATTATACTAAATCAAATTTTTATTAGACATAGTAATTTTCTTACTACTAGAGTGTATTACTGACTCTTGCCTCTAATCCATTCAGCGTTGCTAGGTCGGTTTTTGGACAATCTTTGAACATAGGTAAGCAGTTTCATTATTACCATATGGGTCATGCTCATCACTCCTTTACCATTGGTTTCGGTAAGGAAAGCATCGCGCTCTTCTTTGTCTTTTAAGATGATAGCGTTAAGCCAATAGTTCACATTTTTCATCAGTTCGTTCTGTAAAAGAAAGAACTCCCTGTTTTTCAAAAAGGCCTTATAAGTTTCCGCAGTTATCCGTTTGTTGGCTAAAAAGTCATTCAATACTGTTCACTGAGGCCAGGCGTGATGATTGGGCATACGATAGTATAACCTATTTCATCGTGTACGAATCCAAGCGTACTGTCTTTTGGCTTGGTGGTGAGGTGTTTGATGTTTGCCTATGGCATCATCATTGGCTAGGATCTTCACGCCCTCCTCCTGTGGTAATAGTCTTATTTCCATTGAAAAGAGATACCTCCTATTTTAGCGAAAAAGTACCCTAAGTGCTTATCTGAATAGCTACCCATTGCTTGGCTGCATCTTCTACATCAATATGATATTGATTACAGATAGTGATAATCTCTCTATACGGCAAGCGTGTCCAAAAGGTATGCATGGGAAGATAAGCCTTAATACGCCTACCTGTTTCTTTATGATAGCATTCATTTCCTCTTAGCTCAGATAGGCTTTGAGAAAGTGCTCTAAAGGAAGTGGGGAGAGTCCATGGTGTCCTTATCCGCATCTACAAAGACAGTGCTACAGCTCCAATATTATACTATTGCATTGGTAGTAGCGATAAAAGGCCGTGGCTGGGTAATCACTCATCTCCTTCTTTTACGCCACTTTAGTTTTAAGCGCTATAGTGGAGCGTCATTAGTACCATGTACACTAGTGGCATGTTTAGCACCTATATGAGCGCTACTCTTTCCTCAAAAAGATCAACAAACTTTTCCCACTTGAGACGAAAAGTAGTGTCTATACACTCTTCTAATATTTTTCTCATTACCTTTGAGGTGGAGCATGCAGAGGAGACGAAAGCCCTCTTTCACCATAAAGGTCTCGTATAAAAAGTTATCGTTTCAGAAATATTCATTTACAATAGTTTTGCTTTTCAAAGGAGGTTTGAGATCTACATTTACTTATCCAGAGTATTTCCCAGTTCTTTGATGATCAAAATTACTAAGAACGTTTTCATCAGTTGGTTATATCATTCTTCGTGTCAAGGGTTGTCAAATAGTTTTGTTAGCTTTTTGATAAAGTTTTATATTTCAAGTTAGTTCTTTTGAAACTTTGAAGGTTGATCATCAAAGATTCATATTTGTCTAAAAGAACTTGTTCTCCTTCGGTATAAAACTCTCGTAGGCTTTTTCTCCAGTGGTATCACTCTTTGAGAAATAAACAGGATACCATTGCTGTTTATGCTTTTCCTACTTTCTGCTTTTGGCACTGTCTCTGTCTCACTATGACATTCTATGGTCTCACATCCTAAGCCTTTAAGTAATTCTAGCCTATCAGTGGAGAAAGTGGCACTTGTTCTTTTTAGTTTTGGAAAGAGACATCTCCGTAGTTCCTAATATACAAGCGACAGTATATTTCAGTCCACTTCTTCAGGGGATACAAAATAGCGTGTTACATCTGAGGGGCCGACAAGGGTTGGTTCTTGGCAACACGCCTAAAAATCCGGCAGGTAGGGAACCGTTGGAGAAAGCCATGTAAAGACTGAGCAGTAGTTATAGAAAAAGTTTAGCAAGCCATGATCATGTCTTCACATCTTCTTGCTTCCTCCCATGATATTTACAGGGTTAGCCGCTTTGTCGGTGGAAACAGAAGAAATGTTCGGGTGGATAATCACATACTAAGTCTAAAGAAAGCCTTTGGCATTGATTACATTGTTTTTCAGTAAAGCTTCTAGCAGAATATTTATCTTTTTCTGAGCGTACATGCTTGTGAGCGAAAAATTAGCTACTATATCAAATCCGCCACGAGCTTTGAAACATCTTACAAAAGTATCATCAGCATAGCCTGCATGAGTGCAGTTACTAGTCATCGGGACTGAGCGGGAAGTACTACGTGAGCTCACAGGTGAGTTCTGTCAGTCATTTTCATTAACATCCACTACAACTAAGGTTTTAGGGCTTTTAGAGGTACTGCAAGTGCTTAATATAAGAACTCCCTGCAGAGCCTGCACCTCCTTATGACTAGCAGCTTCCTTCTATGGCTGCGTAAGTCCTTTTCTGGTGAGCAGTACAATCCCTTAAGAAACATACTCTCAGGACGTTTGGCAGCGTATTTGGACATAAAGGTTCATGTTTAGCATAAATAGATTCTATCGGTTAGTTTTTCGATACTTTTCTGTGTTATTTTCTCTTAAAAACAGCAAGAATACTCCAGCGAGGATAAAGGGGATACTCAGCCACTGTCACGTGGAAAGATGCCTAGGTATTTCTATACCTCCATGGCTGTCTTTGACATATTCTAGAAACGTATTGTCCAAAGGGCAATGAGGAATACTCAAAGATAAAGTAAGGTTGGTTTTTCTTGTTGGTTTTCCAGTAGAGATAGTAAAGTAGCCAAAAAGAAAGAAGTAGCAGATAGCCCATATAGCTGTACAGGATGACGGTAGGGTATCTGGTTATAGATCTCGACAAACTGAGGGGTCCTGGGCCATCATAGCAAAGGCTTTCTGTGGGGTATTCTCCTGTGAGCTGCATGGCTTGGCTAATAGGGAAAGTCCCCTGATTGTAGAAATTTTTACACCCTAAGGGAAAACTCTTATCCACCACTTTTTCCTACAATTTCAGAGTTCATAAAGTTTCCAAAACGAACAAACATACCTCCCTATGGTGATAGGGTATCACAATGCGGTCAAGTATCCAAGAGAGTTTGAACTCAGGATATTTACGAATGTATAGGATCATAGCAAGGATAATCCCTGCCCAGCAGCTCCATGACTGGCCAAGCCTGAAAAACCTGTGATCTCGAAGGTGGAAGAGCGGAAAGGAAGGATGATTTCTAATGGATGTTCCTTAAAATAGTCCCAATCATAGAAAAACATGTCCTAAGCGAGCTCCTAAGAGGGTCGCAATGGCTACATAAATGACTAAAAGCATCAAGCTTATCCAGGATTTATGTTCAGTTATAAAAATCTTTTCATGATGTAAAAACCTAAGGAAAAGGCTATTACAAACATCGGACTATAGTAGCGTATCTGTATGAAATGCAGGTCAAGTAGTACCTGATTGGGATTCCAGTCCATGTGAATTATTTTTATAGGCACAAAAGTACGAATTTTTAATTGTTAATTGTCAAAGGGCTAATTGTTAATTTTCATCCGTGAGCCATCCCTAAAAAGTGTAGTCAAGCAAATGAGTTTGGGTATGTAGTGAAGAGTGAAAAAGCCTTCATTCTACGACTACGAAGAGCTGTCTCTTATTTACAGAAGGCTGTTCCTGCTTACTCTCACTGTTTCACTGCCTCTTTTTAAGGGTAGCCTGATAGGGAAGTGATCGGAATAGTCTCTTCCTGTATATACTTTGTGGGAAGTAATCTTAAAGTAAGGATCAGCCAGTATATAGTCAATACGGAAAGGAAAAATAAGGGAAGTCATAGGTGCGCCCGAATCCGCTACCTGCTTCCTCAAAGCTATCCACTAAGCCCCTATCTTGGAACTTCTGGTAGAGGTAGGAAAAAGCAGTGTTGTTAAAGTCCCCACATACCACAATAGGGTAGGGGGCAGCTGTCGGCATGGGCATTGAAAAGCTCTACCTGTGCTTGCTGAATGGCAAACCTGCGAGGTAGCTTTAGGAAAATTCGCTTGGAGTTCTCTTGGGATATGTCGGTGTCTTCTATGTGAAAAGATTCAAAGTGGAGACTATAGAGTCTTAGGGTATCTCCATTGACTACAATATCAGCATAGACTCCATTGTTTCCAGTGTGGGGGAAGTCCAAAGAGCCACTGTTTATACAGGATAGTCACTGAGAATGGCTTTGTCCTATCTTATCTTTTTGTACTTGTAGATGAATCTCTTATATTTGTAAAAAGGAAACTCTCTTTTTCTTTGTAGTAAAAATTCTTGTAAAGCAAGGATTTTTGGGATGTTCTTCTTTGACAAAGGTAAGGATTTTTCCCTCAGCAGCGCATCAGAACTCCATTTGTAGTGGTTGAACAGTCGTACATTGAAACTCATTACACTGAGTTGTTCAGGGAAGTGACATTGTTTTAGAGCAACTGCACAAAACGGGTATAAAGGGAAGTCCTATACAAAAGAGGATGCCCGAGAAGAGGAAAAATCCACTTACCTCGGGCGATCCATATACCTATAAAAACAATGTTCAGAAGCATAAGTATCGGAGTGAAAACACTCAAGGAGGCATACTCAAAGTAGCGAGGAGGTATAAAGGGGGAGCAGATAGGCGAAAAGTAATATTACGCCTATCCCTCCATTGATTATGAAAAATGATTTTCTCTACCCAGAGAGAGCGCTCCATATGTGCTTCATGTAGGGGTGTTTATTCTCGTATCACTAGGACTTGTCCTAAGTTGATATTTGAGTTGTTCATATTGTTCAGGCTCATGAGTTGTTCTACACTCACTCCTGATCGGCGGGATATATTATATAGAGTATCTCCTTCTTGACAATGTACATTTTGATAAGTTCCATAGCTACTTCCTCAGGTTTGGCCTGTGTATTGGGCTTTGAGACAGAGGTATTATTCACTTCAGTACTATCTTTTCTGACAATAGCTTTTTCTTTTGTGTAACCTGAGTGCTATCCACTTTTTGAGTAAGGGCTGTAGTGTCCTTTTTCTGGGTATTTTCCCTTTGGCAATACTCTTTTCTCCAGTGGGTACTACAGCCGTGCTATTCTTCGCAGGAGTTGAGTTTGTCTTCGCAGGAGCTGTCTTTGGCTATTTCTTTCTTAGCACCTATGGGTAGGGGGAGGGGTGTTGGGAATAGGTGAGAGGGATTTCTCTTCCTTGTAGGCATACCCAAGTACTTCTGTATCATACTGGTGTAGCTCGTACTTATTGATAAGCAAAAGGAGCTTTTGTGCATAGCCAGGGTCAGTGGCATAGCCAGCTTTTTAGACCATGAGCCCAGCCCTTGTAATCACCAGCCTTTAACTCAAAGAGGGAGGCATAGCGAGAGCGGTTTACTAGGAATTGCGAATGGTCTTCGAAAGAGGCTTCAGCATGTTCGTATTTCCTAAAAACATTCTCCTTTGGCATCGTCATCATGGATGATGGTATCTCCTTCCCAACCATAATGGCACTTGATGCCAAAGTGATTGCGAGCATGGCGTGCCAAGCGTCCTTGTCCTGAGCCACTCTCCAAGATGGCTTGGGCTAAGGTAATACTGGCAGGGATACCATAGCGCTGCATCTCGACCATAGCTATATCCTTATAGGTGTTGATATATTCACGAATGAGGGCAGGGTTACCTTCACCGCCGAGGTGGCTTTCAGCTCTCAGGAGTTTCAGGGACTTCCTTATTGATATAGGTTTCACTGCGCTTTGCTCTAGTGAGTACCTCTCTGGTACACGCGAGACAATAGGCTTGTGTGAACTAACAGTTTTTGGGTAGTACCACAAGAGCTTACAAACGCGACCAGGGACTAAGAGGCTAAGCAATTTCTTTTTCATAATCCAATATTTCTTTCTTTTTATTAAGTTTTTGGTTCATTCCATATATGCCTTGCAATCCACCAGTGTGGATAGCCATTATTTTACTGTTATCAGGGAAAAATCCCTTCTCTATCAGGCAGGTAACCCCATAGATCATCTTTCCTGTATATACAGGGATCTAAGGGGATATGTGTTTGCCTAAAAAAATCATTTAGAAAGCGGATAAAATTATCATTTACCTTGGCATATCCGCCTGGTTATAGTCATGGATCAGTTGCCAATGTTCATTGGGGTGTATCCATTTTTTTATTTCTTCTTCTAAAAACCTTCCACATAGGGCAGGGAATCCCAGTACTCTTTGGTGAGGAGCTGCACTATTGATAAGCCCAGCTATGGTACCTCCCGTACCCACAGCGGTGGTGATAAAGTCGTATACGGTATCTTCAGGGGTGAGGATTTCCTCGGTGCCCTTGATAGCCAGAGCATTGGTACCCCCCTCTGGGACATAGTAATAGTCACCAAAGCGCTCAAAAAGTGCTTCCTTGAAGGATTCCGTATGTTTTAAGCGAAAATCCTCACGAGTGACAAAGTGAAACTGCATACCACACTCTTGTGCAAAGTGGAGCGTGGGGTTTGTCGCTATAGCAGAGGCTAATTCGTCACCACGAATTACTCCAATGGTCTCTATGCCAATCATTTTTCCCTGCATGAGGCAGTGGCTGCTATATGGTTGGAATAGGCGCCACCAAAGGTTATCAATCGTTTGTATCCCTTAGATAGCGCTTCTTGGACATTGTATTTGAGCTTTCTATACTTGTTTCCCGAAACATGTACATGGGTCTTGTCCTCTCGCTTTATGTATAATTCTATCCCATGAGGATAGTCAATAGGAACCTTTTGAGGTCTCTATAAGGGGAATGTTTATCACTTCTTTGGGCTCTAAATTGTTAGTGCAAAATTACAAGCTATTGAGGGAATCTCTGGCAAAAAGGATGGTGAATAACTATAATAAGTGTTCGTTTTTAAGAAAAATGATAGTAAAAATATCCAATTGTAATATATTGAAAAATAAGTATATTGTATTTGTTTTAAGAGAGTTTTTAGTATAAGGAATTAATGATAATGAAATAATTTTTCAACAAAAATGCTGCTGTTGTTAATTAGTCGATTTTAGTATGAATTTATATTAAACAAATTGTAAATGTTTATAATTAAAACACAATGAATGTTGATAACATTTAGAGCAAAAGAATAGGGGGATAGGATAGCCACGTGAACGAGTGTGTGAGTAAAACCATTAGAGTAGTAGGGCGAATTGCAATTTCGCCCCTGATTTAAGAAAGCAATTTTTCTTACTCATCGGGCAATTCGCCCTTGTTTATAGTGCAATTCTCTTTTTCCTCTGTTATACTTGAATGACCTTTGCAAAAATAAAAATCGTTTCATAGTGAGAAGTTTCAAAAAATCGTATTTTTGCGCTATTGTAAATTATATAAAAATAAATCTAAATATCAATAACAAAAAGTAAATTACGTATGCTATGAGATAGTATGGCTGTTTCTGGCATTGCTTCTCTGTGGAGGTGGGTATTTTCTCTGGCGCAAGTATGTGCGCGCCTACACGAATCGCCTTGGTGAACTTCCTGAGCTATCAATCGTCCAATGTGATTTTGTCCAACAAGGATAGGGTTTATCCGCTTTCGATGAGGTATCTTTGGAAGAGCTTGACCGGCTTAGAGGGTATGACTTTGTACTTATTTGGGGGATGGGAATGAAAATAACCCAAGAGCAGCGGGAACTTCTGCAAGAAATCTTCAGAGGGTGCCTTTCCACAGTTTTGCTGTGACCAATCCTGACAATGATATCAATAGCTTAGGGCAACCGATAGCCAACATATATCGGAGTATTTGGAGAGTGCTAATAGGGATAACTACCAGAATTTGGCTCGTTATGTACGTAAGTATATTGATAAGAAATGGTTTGCCCAAGAACCAGCTCCAGCTATTGAGCGCAAGGAAAATGTATATTTTCACTTGGATGATAACCTTTCTTTTGATTCACTACAGGCTTATGAAAAATATATTAGAGAGCATAATCTTTTTATAAGGAAGGTGCCCCTCGTATAGCAATCGTAGCAGGACTACATGAGCCTTTCGGTGGAAATAAGGAACATCTCAATGGGGTGATTTCTGCCTTAGAGCAGGAGGGTATGAATGTATATCCTTTTTACGGCTCAGTCCAAGCGTATTGAGTTCTTGGAAGAGATTAATCCTGATGCGATTGTTTATTTTCCTCATGGACAGATGATGATGGGAGCTCCAGAGACATTTATCAATTGGATAAAACAAAAGAATATTCCTTTCTTTACGGGGCTCTCTGTACTGAGTTTGCAGGAAGATTGGGAAAAAGATCCCATGGGAATGGCTGGAGGCTTCTTAGGACAAACAGTGGTAATGCCTGAGTTGGATGGAGCACTTTATCCTTATGTGGTCATTGCTCAGCAGAAGAATAAGGATGGCTATTATTACCTTTGATGCCATCAAGAACCGTGCAGCTCAGTTTGCCAAGATTATACAATTTTACCCAACTGAAAAAGCAGGCCAATCAGGATAAGAAATTGGCTATTGTATATTTCAAAGGGGTAGGGGCTTAACCCTCCTGTAGCATCAAGGCTTGGAAGTGGTCGAGTCGCTCTACCATTTCTACAAGAGCTTAAGAAGGAGGGGTATCCGCAGAAGGTCTCCTGCTACAGTGGCGGAGTTCAATACGTTATTGGTCAATCATGCCAATACTTATAGGGCAGGAGCCAAAGGGGAGATAGAGCGCTTTCTCTCAGGGAAACTCTGCTTTGGTAGAGCTGCCGAATTGGATAGTTGGCTCAAACAAGCCTTGCCTACCCTCGCTCTATAAGGAGGTAATCACTCGCAATGGAGCAGTTCCTGGCACCTATCTCTCACAGAGAAAGGAGGAAAAAGAGTACTTGGCGGTAGCTCAGCTTACTTTTTGGTAATGTAACCATACTACCACAACCTCCTGCAGCCATCAGTACTGAGGATGATTTCAAGGTGCAACATGGAGTAAAGGAGATTCCTCCTTATGCTTATATAGGGGCATATCTGTGGGATACAACATGGCTTAAAAGGCGGATGCATTGATCCACTTTGGTACTCATGGCTCTTTGGAATTTACGCCTAATAAGCAGGTGACACTCTCGGATTACGATTGGGGGATATTCTGGCAGGCACAGTACCGCACTTTTACTACTATACTATCGGAAATATAGGGGAGGCTATGACTGCTAAGCGCCGTTCGTATGGCTCCTTAGTCTCTTATCTCACACCTGCTTTTTACCGAAAGTGATATGCGAAACACTTTCAATGAATTAGAGAATACGATTCTTGCTTATCAGAAATCCAAAACAAGAAGCAGATAAAAATACGATTTCTCTGCATATCAAAAAGTTAGCCGTAGGGATGGGCTTATATCGCGATTTGCGTTTGGATAGTATCCTTTCCAAACCATTTACTGAGGAGGAGATAGACCGCTTGTCCAACTTTGCCGAAGAGATAGCTACAGAGAAAAATCAATGGGGAGCTCTACACCATGGGAACACCTTATGCTCCTGATAAGATTCTCCACTGTGATGGCGATGTCCGCGGATCCCATCGCTTATAGTGTAGCTGCTCTGGATAAGCTCGAAGGGAAGGTGACTGAGAAAGAGCTTAAAAAGAAAGGTTTTCTTCTCTGAGAAATACCTAAATCCAGCAAAAAGCTTTTGGTCAGACAGATTCTCTCAGGAAAGCCTGTCACCACAGAGCTTAGTTTGTAGTTATGCACATATAGTCCCTAAAGATCTGGAAAAAGCCAAGGAACTTTTGGCCAAAGAAGCAGAAAGTGGGATGCCTTATTTCTTGAAAAACAGATGGAGAAAAAGCAACACCTTCTTCTCAGGGACAAGGAAAAACCAGATGCTGTAGGCAAGGCAACAAAAACCAAAAAGCACCGGCTAAGAAGGGGAAAGCAAACCCTGACTCAGAGGAACTGGCAGAGATAGCCGCTAAGAAAAGCCAAGCTCATAGGGCACAGGCTATTGTGGATATCGAGAGTCAATCCTAAGTGTGGCTACCTACCGTGAGGGTTGCAAAAATAGTCCTCAGGCAGAGGAAAAGCTTTCTTTAACGCTCTCAAGGGCGGCTATACACCTCCTTCTTCAGGGGGGATGCCGTAGCCAATCCTAAGGGAGTTCCTACAGGGCACAACCTGTATGCAGTCAATGCCGAGGCGACTCCTTCCAGTTAGCTTGGGACAGAGGAGTGACTTTTGGCACAGAATGTCCTAAAAGGAATACAAGGATAAGCATGGGGATTTTTCCTAAGAAAGTGGCCTATACTTTCTGGAGTTCAGAATTTGTCGAAACAGAAGGGGTTTTCTATAGCGCAGGCACTGTATATGCTGGGAGTAGAACCAGTATGGGATACTTTTTGGCAGGGTAGGGAGATATCCGCCTGATTCCTTCGGATGAATTGGAGTGAGCCCTCGTATCGATGTGGTGATACAGACCTCTGGTCAGTTCCGTGACTTGGCTGCTCTCGCTTGTTTCCTTATTACCAAGGCGATAGAAATGGTCAGCGCCCTACCTGAGGAGACTTATACTAATGAGTAAGTGCTGGTAGTGTGGATATAGAAAAGAATTGGTAGCAGCAGGAGTACGCCAAAACAAGCCCGACAGATGGCCACTCAGCGTATCTTTTGGCGGCTTGCAAGGTAGGTACGATACAGGAATTAAGGAACTGATCAATGCTGGAGATAAATGGGGAAACCCAAAAGGATATCGCTCAGGTGTATATGCATAACATGGGCGCTTTCTATGGTAGCAAAGACAATTGGAGCCAGTTTCAGAAGAAATGTTCCGTGCAGCTATCAAGAATGCGGATGTACTCATCCAGCCCCGACAGAACAATACTAGGGGGCTCTGAGCCTTGACCACGTGTATGAGTTCATGGGAGGAAATGAATGCCGCTATCAAGGAGGTGACAGGCAAGGATCCTGATGCCTACTTGCGGATTACCGCAATCATAAGAATATGCATATGCAAGAGCTCAGGAAGCTATGAGGGTGGAAAGCACGCTCAACAATCCTAAACCCCAAATACATTAAGGAGATGATGAGGGAAAAAGCTGCAGCTGCAGGGCAAATCCAGGGAAATTGTAACCAATATGCATGGCTGGGAGGCCACTCGCCCAGAACTGATCGATGATGCTCTGGGAGGAAGTGTATCTCACTTATATAGAGGACAAGCAGCAATTGGGGGTAACCGACTTTATTCGTCGAGAGAATGCAACAGCCTTGGAGGAAGTCACCGCAGTGATCGCTTGAGGCTACTCGTAAGGGAATGTGGAAGGCATCTCAGGCACAAATAAGCAAACTCGCTACCCTGCATACGGATTTGGTGAAAGAGTTTGGGGTAACCTCATCAGAGTTTTCTTCAGAGAATAGAAGCTCCAAGCCTATATCTCACAAAAAGCACCTCAAGCCAATGCTGAGGCTTACCAAAAAGCAACTCAAACAGGCGAAAGAGTCCTCCGCTCAGCTGCAGGATAGTAAGGATGGTAAGCTTCTGAAAAAGGAAGAAACCTCTACTGCTCAAGAGAAAAAGAAAGTCTCTCTCAATATCCTTTGGGTAGGACTTGCTGCCTTTAGTAGCACTTATTGCTTTGGTGATTTTTGTTGAGAAAAGAAGAAAGTAAAAGAAAATAGCAGTATTTTTAATTCCCTGTAAGTAAAGACACTATGTCCTTACTTACAGGGAATTGTTTATAAAAGTAGAAAGATTGTTATAATGAAAAATGAGGTGTGTCTCAATCCTTTTCTTTAGGAGGATAGGCACTTATTATAGTCCAGGTCGAAAGGTTCTTCTTTTTCGTACTGGTAGAAAAGCACTCCATTTTCTATCTCTGAAAAGCTGTCTTATTTTATTTCTAAATTTCTCATTGGTTAGGAGTTCCATTTGGCTATCTTCACATTCTTTAGACCAATCAGATTCTTTTCACCACCTCAATAAACATTTCCATTCCTCATAGTATAGGAAACCTAAATTTTTCATATATTCTGTGGCAACGATAAAATTCTCTTTCTTCAGCCACTCATAAGCATAGTTTGATTAGTAGGACTAAAATACACTTCATCAAAGATATTCCCTAATCATAGAGTATTTAGCTTCTCTTGATCCTTCTATAGAATAAACTTTCCATCAATTTCTTTGAGTAAATTGTTTGTCCTACTTCATCTAGATAAGTTCCTACTGAATTTCTTTGAAAACTCTTTCAGCTTCGTTCTTTCTCAAATCCAGTTCGAGGTCTATATATCATAAACCAACGATGGATGTGAGCAATAGAATTTCTTTCTGTTTCCATATAAATTAATGTTTAATTTTTATTACGTTACAAAAGCAACATAATTTAAAAAGCAAGTAATAAAGGGCTGAGATAGAGAGAACTATTGTACTCATCTTAGAAAATGAGAAGGTAAAATTATCTTTCTTTACTTTAAATAGAGAATTAACAGCTTTTTATTATTGATATACCATATAAAATTTGTAATTTTGAGCCGAATTTTTAGGTTGCTGAATGAAGTGTAATTTTGTTATAAAAAGCCTTTATTATTACTGTGTTTGTTCTCTCTTTCAGTTGTAGTCCTACTAAGAAGGTACCTGAAGGAGCGTATCTCTTACGCAAAAATGATATCAATGTGGATGGAAAAGCGCCTAAGAACAGCCATGTATATGGATACTTGCGCCAGGAACCGAACTCCAGATTGTTGAGGATTCCTATAGGGCTTTTGATCTATAACCTAGCGGATGATCAGTCAGAAGAAAATTATCAAAAATAGCTCGAGCGCCATCCCCGATGGCATCGATTCTGGATGGATTCCTTTCTAGAAAAGCAAACTCAGCGCTTGGGAAAATCTTTCTTGGTCTCTGGAAAAGATAGGCTCTTGCAACGAATGGGACAGCCTCCAGCTATATTGGATACCGCTCAGGTGAACAAATCCACCAAAGTGCTCAAGGCTTATTATAACAGTGTAGGGTACTATAACAGTAAGGTGGAGCATGATATCCTCCCTTGGAAAAAGAAAAAGAGGCTAGCTGTAGTCTCACTCTATAGAAAAGGGAATGCGATACTATATTGATTCTCTGGATACTCGTATCCTCTCTCCTGAGATAGATACACTCTACAAAAAAGCATATAGGTGAACGACTGATCAAGAATCATACCCATGTATTCCTTGGAGAAATTTACCAATGAACGCTCTCGTATCACCACCTCTTGCGTAACAATGGGTCTCTATAACTTCCAACAAAGTGCGATTGATTTTACCATTGCGCGGGATACTGTAGCTTATAATAATGATTCGTTGATCAATGTAACAACCACCATTGCCAATTATACCGATCGCTCTACGGATCCTCCTACTGAAAAACTTATAAGAAACACCTTATCAAAAAGTATATCTCTATACAGATTATGACTCCTCTGCAAACTACTACCTATGATTCTGTGGAGTACAAGGGATTACCTACTACTATCGCAATAAGTTGCGCTATCGTAAGCAGACGCTCTATGATGCTGAGTGGCGCTGCGTCCCAATACATCTCTATCGCGATATAGACCGCAACAATGCCTACCGACAGATCAATAACCTTAGGGCATTTAAGTATCCTACTATACAGTATCGCTATGCCAAGAAGGATTCTTTGGAAAGAACTCTGGAGGCCGATATATTCTTGGAGCCACTTTCTCGCTTCTCTATAGAGACCAACTTGGAGCTCTCGCTCTTCTATACAGGAATTTGGAATAGGATTCAATACCTCTCTGATCGCAAGGAATGTTTTCCGAGGAGCGGAAACCCTTGAGATAACTCCTCGTGTAACCCTGGGAGCACAGCAATTTCTGGATGGAACGTCGGCTTTCTTTAATATATTCGAATATGGAGGAGGATTGCGCCTTACGATACCACGTATTTGGTTTTTCGGAAGTATAGAATCCCTGATTCCTTATTCCAAAACTCCACAGACAATCTTGCAGTTTACCACCAGTACCCAGCAGAATATAGGGTTGGATAAGCAGAAGACAAGCGGAGTGCTGCGCTCATACTTGGAGTCCTAATACACAGAATCGCAATATATTGAGCTCTTGGATGTGGAATTTGTCCGAAACAAAAATCCTGAAAACTATTTCCGATTGTACAGGTCTTCATATAACGCTCTGAATGACTTGGCTAAAAAGCACAATGCTCCCGCCGCTGTGATGGACAATGATGGCAATCTCAATGATCGTGAGGGGCTATTGCTTATGTGATCTGGGCGTCCAAACAGGAGGCTATGCGGGCTATCCACAAGATACTATGATTTGTATAATATCTTCCAGAGATATTATCGAATGACTAAGAATGATCTTATCATGGCTACGAGTTTTACCTATATGTCTAACAATACATTTAACTATTATGAGCCTGATTATGAGCAGTTTCTGAGTAAAAAGTGGAGACAGCAGGTAATATTCCCTCAATTGCTCAGTATAGTACGTAAGCTCCTCAAGGATGATCAAGGGCAGCGCAAGTTCTGGATGTCACCTATGCACACATGCTAAGGCGGAGCTTGAGTATATCAAGCACATCCCACTGACTATAAGAAAGAATGGAGGAGAGGTATTTGCTTTTCGCACCTTTATAGGTTTTGCTATGCCCTATGGCAATGGGAAAAGTATTCCTTTTTCCAGAAGCTACTTTGCAGGAGGTTCCAATGACAACAGAGGGTGGCGAGCGTACTCTCTGGGTCCAGGTTCTTCGATCTCCCTTGGAGTTCAATGAAGCCACTTCAAGTTTATCACCAATGCCGAGTACCGATTTACCATATAGCCAATGCACTCAAAGGGCTTTGTTCTTGGATGCTGGAAATGTATGGCACCTGATGGATGATGAAGAAAATACAGATTATAAGCTCGATAGCTTCTCGGATATTGCAGATGTAGCACTGGCTACAGGGTTTGGATTGCGCTATGATTTGAACTATTTTGTTATCCGTGGTGATTTTGGAATGAAGCTCTATGACCCTTCCAAATATACGACACATCATTGGACAAATGAGCTGAAACTTTCTAATTTTGTTTTTAATATAGGGATAAATTATCCTTTCTAAAAGATGTATAACTTTAATAAATATTTATGAATAAAGGACTCTATTTCTCAATTCATTGAGAAGAACTTTCTACACTTCAATGCAGCTGCTTTGGTAGATGCTGCTAAGGGTATGAAGCCCCACCTACAAGGAGGTGGTAAGATGCTTGTGGCACTTGCTGGGGCTATGAGTACTGCAGAACTTGGAATTTCTTTGGCGGAGATGATTCGCCAAGGCAAAATAGATATTATCTCCTGTACAGGCTAACCTTGAGGAAGATGTTATGAACCTTGTGGCTCATTCTCACTACAAGCGTGTACCACTACAGAGACCTTACTCCCTGAGCAGGAAAGAGAGCTCTTGGACAGTCACTACAATCGAGTTACTGATACTTGTATCCCAGAAGAAGAGGCTTTTCCGCCGCCTTCAAAAACATTTGGAAGAAGTATGGCACAAGGCTGCAGGGAAAAGGGCGAACGCTATTTTCCTCACGAATTTCTCTACCAAGTGGTACGCTCTGGAGTATTGGAACAATACTATGGAAATAGATCCAAAAACTCTTGGATACTTGCTGCGGCAGAGAAAATATCCCTATTATATGCCCAGGTTGGGAAGATTCCACTACAGGAAATATCTTTGCCGCTATCGTCATCAAGGCAACTTAAAAGGCTTCTACATGTCAAGACTGGTATTGAGTATAGATATACCTTTTACTGAGTGGTATAGAAAATAATTCTTCAGGTAAAGGGTGTGGGCTTTTTCCAAATAGGAGGAGGAATTGCAGTGAGATTTCCTATCTGTGTCATACCTATGATGTATCAAGACTTAGAATGGGAGGATGTGCCTTTCTGGTCTTATTTCTGCGAGATTTCTGACTCTCACGACCAGCTATGGTTCTTACTCAGGAGCTGTGCCTAACGAGAAAATAACTTGGGGTAAGCTCGATATAGATACTCCCTAAATATATCGAATCCGACGCAACTATTGTTGCTCCTCTTATATTTGCTTATATACTTAATCAGTAAGTACAGTGAACAGTAAGCAGTGAACAGCAGAACAATGAATGCAAGTGGATCGTGAACAGTAAACATAGAATCATTAATCATTAATCATTGAACATTAATCACTAATCATTGCTCATTAATCATTAATAATGTGTTAGGAGATGAAAAACAAATTACCGATACTGTATTGATGATACGCCCTGTTCAGTTTACAGGACGAATGAGGAGATCGATTGTCAATCAATTATTTCAGAAGGGAATAAATATTACCCAAGAAGAAATCAACCGGAAAAGCTACAACAGGAGTCTCGATACGTTAGTTCAAAAAGCTGAAGGGAGGTGGGGAGTACATGTCATTCAAGTGGAGGATATATACGAGCAGGATACGCCCGATTCTATCTTCCCTAATAACTGGATTAGCTTCCACAACAATGGAGATGTGGCCATCTATCCTATGTTTGCTGAAAACCGACGTAGAGAGCGTCGGGAAGATATCTCTCGATATAGTCGAAGAGGCAGGCTGAGATAGAGAAAATGTATTTGACTACACAGAAGCTGAGAACGAAGGTTGCTTTTCTTGGAAGGAACAGGGCTATGGTCTTGGACAGGATCCATCTGCAAGGCCTATTGTGCCCTCATCTGCCAGAGCTCGTGAGGAGTTATTTATTGAGTTCTGTGAGGATTTTGAATATACCCTGTGCATCTTCAGAGGCTTTTCAGAAAACGGATGATGAGCTTAAAACCTATTTATCATACCAATGTGATGATGGCACTCGGAGAGAGACTTTTTGCTATTATCTGTCTAGATACAATGAGAGATAAGAGTGAACGAAAGCAACGTACTCCATCACCTTAAGGAGAAGATAAAAAGAGGTATCACCATAAGCCCCCAACAAGTGGACCACTTTGTGGGTATGTCACTCCAAGTGAAAGGAAAGATGAGTAGTACTTGGTGGTGAGGAGACTGCCTACAAGGCACTGACCCCTCAGCAAATAACCACCAATTAGAGAAAAACATGCCCAAATACTTTTATACAGACCTCTACTAACATAGAAGTATGTGAGGTGGCGGTAGGTGCCCGCTGCATGTTAGCGGAAGTGTTCTTGCCAAAAGAGTAAAAGGTAAAAATAGAAAGAGTAAGAAAAGCCACTCAAAAGAGTGGTATTTTGGCGAAGAGTGTATTTTTGAGAGCTAATCATGTAAAAAGTATTTTTACATATTTATTAGTAAGCCAATATTCAATATTCTTATTGTTAATTTTAGTGCATATTTAGATACTTAGCAATAGTATTTAAAACTTCAAAAACTTAGATCAGGACTTTGAATTCGCTTATATTCTGCCAATTTTCCTTATAGACAGAAAGTAAGATTAATAATTTAGGATTACTGGTGTTGCTGTTGATTTCTTATTTTTATTGTAACTTATTGACATGTAATATGTTACAAGGATATATTTTTGACATTTAATTGAGCTAAATTTGCATTTTTATCTAAATGCAATGAACTCAGGGAAATACATTTTCTATCAAATTATAGAATTCATAAATAGGTATGAATTTAATAAATGTGTTAAACATTATGATGGTGACTTAGGTGTTCGAGATCTGAATTGCTGGAACCTATTTCTACAGCTTATTTTTGGGCAATTAACAGCTCGTAATTCATTGAGAAACATTTGCTTATGTTTAGAGAGCCATTCAAACAAGCTCTATCATTTAGGTATAAAACAATCTGTTAATGTTTCAAGCCTTTCACGAGCCTTAGAAAAAGAGACTGGCGTATCTTTGCTGATTTCGGTGAGTACCTGATAAAGAAGGTGAGACCTCTTTATATAGATGAACCTATCAAAAAGTTAATATTCTTAATGATATTTATGCCCTTGATTCAACTACTATCTCTGTAGTATCAATTTATTATCTTGGGACGGTAGGTAAATATTCTCGTGGTTCTGTGAAAGTTCATACTTTGCTTTGACCTAAGAGGTAATATTCCTACTTTTATCCATATAACAGATGGTAAATATCATGATAGCAATATGTTAGATGTTATACTACCTGTAAAAATGATATCTATGTCATGGACAAGGCACTATATTGACTTAAAAGCTCTCTATAGAATACATTCTCTTGAAGCATTTTTTATAACAAGAGCAAAAAGAAAAATATCAAATATCAATTAGTTGAATCTAATTTCAATATAGATGAGGCTATAGGATTACGCTATGATAGAGTTATTCAAATGCTTGAATACAAATCAAAAACTATTATATCCTGAAAAATTACGTTTAATAGGGTATTATGATACTGATGAATTATTTGAATTTTTGACTAATAATTTTTGAAATTACAGCATATGAAATCTCTAATTTATATAAAAATCGTTGGCAAATAGAAGTTTTTCAAATGGATAAAGCAAAAATTTGACAATAAAAACATTTATAGGGCATTCTGAAAATGCCGTTAAAACTCATATTTGGATAGCAATTATAAGCTATCTACTTATAGCTTATATAAAGAAAAATGCTTGATAGTCAATACTCTATATATGAAATTATACAAGTTTTAGGACTATCTGTATTTGTTAAAACTCCTATTAAAGAATTGATAACCAATGTACAAGACAACCAATATGATTGCGAAGAACCCATTTTATTTACTATCTAAAAACAACGCAACAGCAGTATATCTCTAATTTGAATAAATCATTTATAAGATCTTCTAACAATGTATTCCAATCCATGTAAAGGTTCGATACATTTCTTGAAAAACCAGCACCAATAAGTACTGAAACTAATCCTTTATCATAATCTATTTTCAATGACTTGAGATTTTTCTATATTTTCACTACTCTTCTTTGTTGACATATTGTGTTTTTGATATATTTTAGTATTTTATTTCCTATATCACAATTTTTGATTCTACAATATTCCTATTTGTTGGAAAATAAATATTCTGAGAAATAGAAACTTTTAAAATTAAATATGAGTCAAATTACAAAGCCCCACCCTAATTATTTATTAGATGGGGCTGTTGTTATTTGTCTGCGGAGGCTTTCCGCTATTTTACTTCTTCGAAAATCTACGTCTTGAACGTTGTTATCTCCGCCTGCATTAGGTTGAGGGCCTGGTTCGGAGTAGTTAGCTCCTCGCTCCTGTATCACCTCCTTGTTGCGCTTTGTAGACATCTTCTGAGCGCTCTTCCATGCTTCATTGATCTAAA